>F241_Great_Cormorant__coassemble_545_pt1 | contig 34024 bp, 35 predicted proteins | sample F241_Great_Cormorant__metabat2_high_PE_009 | metagenome-assembled genome bin F241_Great_Cormorant
GCAATAAATGGTACTATTTCGCATCAAGTGGTGCAATGGTAAAAAATGATTGGGTATATTCTTCTAAAGACTGGTATTATATGGATAATCAAGGAATGATGGTAACCAATACTAGTATTACAGACAAAGGAGTAGTATATACCTTTGACGCTTCAGGGAAATTATCATATACGAGAATGCAAAGTGCTTCAGACCGTTATAATTCTAATAGTACTAATCATAATACCAATACAAATGTAAATAACAATGCTAATGGTAATAAAGTCTGGGTAGTAGATAAACCTGCTAGAACCGAAGAACGTATTGTAAGGAAAATGCAGTTTGTAAATGTATATTGGTACAAAACTAGAGATGGTAAAGTGTTTGAATTTGTGCCAGAATTTGATGAAAAAGAATATAGAATTAAAGCTAATCAGCAAAGAAGAGATAGTGAAAACGCATATGATAGTTTAGGGTTATCGGGAAATATGGTTATAGACGGAAGAAAAATTTCAGCAGATGAGTTTATTGCAAAATACATAGTTACAGGTTTTGGAATGACACCAATGATGAGAGAAATCAACGTTAGAGAAACTGTAACTATTCCAGAGGAAGGACACTGGGAAGAAAGATAATATAGTTATTAAAAGACAGTAGAAATACTGTCTTTTTTATTATAAGAAAAGGAGCATAAAAAATGATTAGAAAAACGAGAGAACCGCCACAGGTTCTTTTTTATTTGAAAGCTATTAACGTTATACAAGGAGGAATTTTACATGGCATTTATGCAAAAGAAAAAATCAATTGCAATTTTAGGAATGGCAGGAATTATTGGTACAAGCTTAGTACCAACTACAAGTTTTGCGGCTCATGGGTTTGATGATACTCATTATGTAGATGATGCACTGCAGGCAGGTAAGCAGACAAGTACATATAACATTACCGTAAAGCTTAAGTTTCCTGATGGAGAAGTTTGGGATTTAGGTAGAAACCAGGTAGCAGCTTATGAAGGTGATCATAGAACATTAGAAGAATATGCAAGAGCGGTTGCAGAAAAGAATCACAGAGAAATCTTTGATAAATTTTACGTTAAAGGTACGGATATGTATGAATACAATCCTGAAAAAAATGTAGATGTGCAGCATTATTACATGATTGATAGTGTAGAAAGCGACCATACACCACTTGAGGAATTTAAAGACCAACAGGCTAGCGAAAACGTCATTACGATTAATGTGAAGGAATATGAAGGTTTTAATCCTAAATTATACTACACTCCAAGAAATGATAGTTTTAAGTTCTATATAGGTAAAGACTTTAAATATCCTATGAATGGAGAAGCTTTACAAAAACTTGTTGAAGATAAGATTCTTAGAAGTCCATTAAGAAGCATTGATAAAGTAGAAGTGAGTGTAGAAAACTTAGAAGGAAAATTAAGACTTAATGAGGAAAACATCCTTAATATTAAAATAACTACACCTGATGATGTTATCACTCTAAAACCTATCAAAGTTTTACTAAATGATGGAAGAATTGGTAAAGACAATGAGAATGTAATGATTGATTTTGATAATATATCGAAAACATTTACTGTTAAAGGCGATAAATCAGCTGTCATGGACAAGCAAAAGTATTGGACATATCTAAGTAAATATTTGCCTAAAGTAGAAATAAATAAGGATGCATCAAAAGGCTTAATCTTTGATAGAGGACAAGATTATTCAGGATATACAGTGCGATTTGTTGATAGCATTGCTTTACCAGAAGATAGTTCATATATGTTCGCAGATAGCTACAACTTAAATTATGATATAACGCCTAATTTAGATACAAGCAAGGTTAAGAGCATGAAAGCTATTTGTGCAAGGTCTAATGCTAACCCTAATACATCTAGTTGGAATACCTCAAATGTAGAAGATTTTTCAGATGCCTTCATGAAAAATACTAAGGCTCAACCTGACACAAAAGGCTGGAATACTGCAAAAGCAAAATACATGCAAAATATGTTTTTTGAAGCATCTATAGCAAGACCAGATACTAGAAGCTGGTCTACATCTAATGTTGAAAACATGAGTGGAATGTTTTATAAAGCCGAGCTTGCAAACCCTGATACATCAAGATGGAATACTGCTAAGGTTACTACTATGAAAGACATGTTTAATGGTGCAACAAATGCCAATCCAGATACGTCAGAGTGGATTTTAGAAAATGTAACAACACTAGAAGCGGCGTTTAAGGATGCTATTTCGTCATCTCCTGTTACTGGAAAATGGAAGGCAAGGAGGGCACTTAACTTAAATGAAACATTTAAGAATACAGCTTTTAAAACATTAGATTTAAGGGATTTCAGCATGGATGCAAGTGTTAATGATTTTCTTGCTCATGATAAAGATCCTGAAGTGGTTATAGCAAAAGGGAATTTCCTGCATAAGATTAAGCGAGATTTCACTTTAAAAAATACTAATCACCTGGTGTACAAGTTAAGAGGAGATAACGACGCTAAGACTATTATTTACGAAGGCGAATTTAGCGTAATGCCATCTGCATTACTCGCTAAAATAGATAACTCATCTAACAGTGAATATATGATTAAAGCAGCACCTAAGCTAGAACTTACTCCTCAAGATATAATCGTATATCAAGGAGATAACATTGATTATACAAAAGGTATATACGAACTACCTAAAGGAGCAAGTGTTGTTTCTAATACTAACGTATCAACAAGAGATGCAGGTGTGTATAATGTGACGTTAAAAGTAACTTTTGAAGATAGAACATATGACGTACCTACAAGAGTAATCGTTAGAGAAAGAAAACCTATGGTAGCTTTGCAGCCTATTTTAAAAGGCGTAGAAGTAGTTACACCAATAAATATTGTCCAAGGTGAAGATATAGACTATAAATCAGCATTTTATGGTCTAAAACCTGAAATGAAAGTTAGCAAGGTAGATATATTATCTAGCAAAGAAACTACAGTAGACGGAGAAAAGATAATTAGCGAAGTACATCGAGTAAAAGTAAAAGACAATTCAGGAAGCAAGGATTTTGATGTTACTGTAATTATCCATAAAAATATGCCTATTGAAGGAATAACACCTAAATTCGCTATCTACACAAAGAATTTTACACAGCCAAGCGAAATTGACATGAGAAAAGCCTTTGATGGATTAAGTGCATCAACTCAAGTAATTTTTGTCAAGTATATCGATACAGGTAGTTATGTAAAAATCAATGATGATGGTAGCCGAAATAGATATAGAAAAGGAACTGCACTTATTAAAGTAATTAAGGATGGCAAAGCAGGTCTATATGAAATCTCTATCTATGAAGATTTGTTAGCAGATAAACCTGTTAATAAGCCAGACAATAGCGATTCTGGTGCTTCATCAGGAAGCACATCAGGTTCAACAGCAACAGGAGGAAATACTTCTGCTGGAAGCGAAATATCTGGTGGAACGGTTACTGGAGGCAATGTGAGTGGTGGAATAAGCACTGGGAACGTTATAGGCAGCGGAAACAGTGATTCTACAGCTATTGTAGGTAATACTACAAATACTAATGTTGATTCATCTACTAGCATTTCAAACAATCATACTGGAAACGGATGGAAGTTATCTAATGAAAAATGGACATACACATTAGATGGAAAGGTTCATACTGGATGGCTGAAAGATGGTGATGTATGGTACTTTATGGATAAAAATGGAATCATGCAAACTGGGTGGTTGCATGATAAAAACGCATGGTACTATTTAAAATCTAACGGAGTTATGGCTACTGGTTGGGTACATGATGGAAGTGCATGGTACTATTTATCTTCAAGCGGTGCTATGGCTACTGGTTGGTACAAGGACAAAGGAACTTGGTACTACTCTAACAGTTCAGGAGTTATGGCTACTGGTTGGGTACATGATGGAAGTGCATGGTATTATTTATCTTCAAGCGGTGCTATGCAAACTGGTTGGATATGGTACGGAAATAATTGGTACTACTTAAATTCAAATGGTGCTATGGTAACAGATTGGCAGCTTATTGGAGGTAAGTGGTATTATTTTAGTTCAAGTGGGCAGATGAAATAATCTGCTAGAAAGGAAGGACAATGAGGCAACTTAAACAAGCTATAAAGCAAGTCACTGCCATGTTGGCTATAGCTGCTCTCATTTTTACAGGAACAGTACCTGCTGTATTTGCAGGTACTGAAGATATTCCTGCTACAATGACCCTACATATGAATAAGGATCTAATCCGTTCAGTATATGATGATGGTAGCAGGATTCCAGGGTATAACGGAGAGCATGCAGAATACACATTTGATTATAATGGTTCTGTACATAGGGCGTTTTGTGGAGCACATACTCTTAATACACCAATACCTTTTGGTGGAAGTAAAAGCCTCCCAGTGTCAGTGGTAAACGATCCTTTTGTAAGAAAGGTTCTATACTATGGACATTACGGTTATAAAGCATGGGGAGGCTTTTATGATTCTAATTTAAATGGTGCGTATGGAGCATATAATAACCATCCGCCTACAGCAGCAGGTGTGGCGGTTACTGCATTGGCACTGTCAGACTACTTTAATGCTCCAGGTTCTGAACGTACAGCGGTAAAAGGTTTACCTGAATTTTTGGCTTATATAAATTCACAGCCTGATCCGCCCGCAGAGTATGTAGCGTTGCGTTTTGGTAACTTTTTTGGCTCAAAATACCAAGATTTATATGGCATGATTGAAGCATATAAAGCTCCAGAGCCAAAAGAAGGTGGCTTAACTATAACAAAAAAAATAATGAGAGATAAAACATTAGCAGAAAATGCTCCAGAGCTTTACGATATGAGTTTAGCAGGAGCGGTATATGATGTGTTTAAATCAGATGGAACTAAAATAGGAACGTTAACTACAGAAGCAGGAGGAAAATCAAATTCAATTCCTATAAATGAGGAAGGAAGCTTTTACGCTGAAGAAGTGAAACCTCCAAAGGGATTTGAAAGAAACCCAAACAGGATAGAATTTACAGTTATAGCAGAAAGAAACTCTCATGGGGATCCAGTATCATATCCTGACATATCACTAGAAGGTTTTGACAAGCCTGCTTTTGACCCTGGGAAATTAGTAATACGAAAGACAGCATACGACAAAGAAGGTAGCCCTACATATTCATATGAAAATCTAGATAAAAACATTAGTCTTGCGGGGGCGTTATACAGGGTATCATACTATCCAACTCTTGAAGGAGATACATCAGGAGCACCACTTAGGTCTTGGGTATTTGAAACTGACAAACAGGGAAAAATCAGCTTTGACACACCTTGGCTAAAGGAAGGAGAGTTATTTTTAGATGATGATGGTGTTCCTCAGATGCTTCTTGGAACATACAAAATTGAAGAAATATTAGCACCTAAAGGGCTAGCTAGAACAGAGTATATTCCAGATCAATATATTAGGCAGCAGGGAGATGGTTTATTCTTAGCAGTATATAAACCACCTACAGATGTAGAATATCAGCAAAATGTAACAATACGTGTTGAAAAGAAAGATGCTGAAACTAAAGAAAATAAGCCGCAGGGGCATGGAAGTCTTGCAGGTGCAGAATACGAGGTATGGTATTACGATAACCTTAAAGGTTCGGATGTATTAGCTGGTATTATCACTACAGATGAAAATGGTGTTGGTGAATTAAAAGAATTAAAACCTGGACTATATAAAGTAAAAGAGAAAAAAGCAAGTGCAGGATATCTAGTAGAAAAAACTACACATTCCATTGAAGCAAGGGTGCAGGAAGTAAATACTGCAACATTTGTTTATCCTCATGAAAGCTTTGAGAAACCAATTACAGTTAGCTTTGATAAGACATCTCTTGGTGCTCATGGTGTGTCTATGAAGTTAGTTGGTGCAGAATTAGAGCTTATTAATGAGGCAGGAGATGTAATAGAAAGATGGATTACTGATGGTAAAACTCATATTATTAAAGGTTTACCTGTTGGAAAGTATAAAATTCATGAGTCTGTTACACCAAGAGGCTATTTAGGCTTAGAAAAAGACTATGAATTTGAAGTTACTGAAAAAGAAGTAATTCAGGAACACGAAATATTTAATGAACCTATACCTGAACTTGCATCCTTTGCTAAGTTTGAAACAGGAATTAAATCTTCACTACCCAATGAAAAAGTAAAAGTGATTGACACACTTACTTATGATAAGGTTCTAAAGGGGCATCCATACACTATTAAAGGACAAATCATAGATAAAAATGATACAACTAAGGTTATTGCAGAAAGTACAAAAACCTTTACACCTACTGAAAATGAAGGAAAGGTAAGTCTTGAATATATCTTTGATGCATCAGCATTAGAAGGTACTACTATGGTAGTAATGAATAAGCTCTTTAGAGATGATAGGGAAGGTGAAAAACAGGTTGCATCTCATGAAAATATAGAAGACATTGATCAAACTATTACAGTACCTAAAATCAGAACTAGAGCCTTTGATAAAATCGACAAAAACAAGGATGTATTTGCTCATAAAAAGACAACCATTGTAGACAAGGTAAGCTATACTAATCTGCTTGTTGGACATAAGTATAAGGTAAGCGGCGTTCTTATGAATAAGAATACAGGCAAACCTATATTTGTTGATGGTAAAAAGGTAACTGCAACAAAAGAATTTACTGCAGAAAAAACTAGTGGCATTGTAGAACTAGAATTTACCTTTGATGCTAGAGCACTAAAGGGCGAAAAGGTGGTTGCCTTTGAAAAGATGACAGAAGATGAAATACCAGTAGCGACACACGAGGATATCACTGACGAAGAACAGACTGTATATTTCCCAGAAATTACTACCCTTGCAACAGATGCATCAGATAATGAACATGACATGAAAGCTGCAGGCAAGAAAACCATTGTGGATAAAGTTAGCTATCGTAATGTAGAAAAAGGCGGCAAGTATGTTGTAAGCGGTTACTTGATGGATAAAACTACAGGAAAGCCTGTACAAAGTAACGGAATAAACATTACTGCAACTACAGAATTTACCGCAGAAGATGAAAATGGTGAAGTAAGCTTAGAATATACTTTTAATGCTAATGGCTATGAAGGACATGATTTTGTAGTATTTGAAAAGATGTATAGAAAAAGTCCATACGTATCAGAAGATGGTAAAGTAATAAAGGAAAAGCCAACTGACACAGAATACATGGATAAATTGGTAGCAGAACATGCTGATATTAACGATGAAGGGCAAACAATTCATTTTCCTAAAATTGGTACAAAGGCTGAAGATGTAAAAGGCGGCAATGATTTAGAAGCTAAAGGCATACAAACTATTACAGATACAGTAAGCTACAGCAATCTATTGATTGGTAGAGAGTATACTGTTAGCGGTGTGCTGATGGATAAGTCTACAGGAGCACCACTTATTGTAAATGGAAGTGAAGTACGTGCTAGCAGAACTTTTGTGCCTACATCGACTAATGGAACGGTATCTATAGACTTTACCTTTGATGCGTCTGCACTTGCAGGAAAAACTATAGTAGTCTTTGAAGATCTTTATAGAGATAAGAAACCAGTAGCTACTCATACTGATATCAATGATAAAGACCAGACAGTATATGTACCTAAAATAAAAACATCAGCATCTGATATTATTGATAATAGCAAAGAAATGCTAGCCGATGTAGAGCAGGTGTTAGTTGATAAGGTAACATATCATAATCTAATCGTTGGCAAAAAGTATGTTGTAAGCGGTACACTTATGGACAAAGCTACAGGAAAGCCTATTTTAGTTGATAATAAACCAATTACAAGCTCTAAAGAATTTGTTGCAGAAAAGTCTGATGGGATTATAGAAGTGGAATTTAAAATCAATTCAAAAACTCTTGCAGGAAAAACCACTGTTGTTTTTGAAAAGCTATTTAGAGATAAAAAGGAAGTAGCATTTCATGAAGATATAAACGATAAAGACCAGACAGTAACGTTCCCAGAAGTAAAAACTACTGCAACTTTTGCAGATGGAACTAAAGAAGCTAAGGCTAAAGGCACACTAACCATAGTAGATACTGTTAAATACCATAATTTAATAGTGGGTAAAGAATATACACTAAATGGCGTACTAATGGATAAGTCCACTGGTAAGCCATTTTTAGTAAATGGCAAAGAAGTCCATGCAACCAGAACTTTTGTACCAGCAAAAGCTGATGGGGTTGCTACACTAGAATTTACCTTTGATGCATCAGAAATCAAAGGTGAACTAGACCTAGTAGTATTTGAAAAATTATTTGCTGCCAATGGAAAATTAGTTGGAAAACACGAAGATATTAATGATGAAGGACAAACTGTAAAGATTGTCAAAAAGAAAGGATACATTGTACCTAGATATGGTGAAAGCCTAAAGAGGTTAAAAGGATATCTATCTCCAATAATGGGTGATACCACATCTATTATACTAGTAGTACTTAATTTAGTGGCTTCTGGCGTTCTGCTTATGTGGATTATTTATAAGAAAAGAGGTACAAATCATGGAATCAAACGATAGGGTGTATGTGACAAGACTAAAATTAGATAATGAATATCCCATATTAGAAGGGAAAATAGATAGTCCACAATCTGCTATAGAACTTATGGCAGAGTATATTAAAGACTCTCCTACAGAACTATTATTGGTGGGTAATCTAGATACACAAGGACAATTAATAGATATTACATTAGCCTCAAAAGGTGATGTTAATATGTCTATAGTGCCTTTTAGGGCAATTACTCAACACGCTGTATTAACCAATGCTAGTAGCTGTATTATGATGCATAATCATCCGTCAGGAAACATACAAGAAAGCAAAGAAGATGTGAAGGTAAGTGAGCGAGTATCAAAAGCGTTATCGGTTTTTAATATTAAGCTACTTGATAGTATAGTAGTTTCTCCATTAACAAACCCACGAAATGAACATTCTTATAACTCATTAGCCGAAAAAGGGCTTCTTCAAGTTTCTACTTCAATAGATAATGTGTATGATGATGGAAAGATATATGTAATAGATAAATCAAATGCAGAAGAGTTTAAGGGTAATAAAGCGTTTGAAGAAGAAATTGAGTTCTAGGAGATATTTATGAATATTAAAGAAAAAACTATTATCGTATCAAAAGAAGAGGCAAAACACTTTATACAAGAACATAAATTTCAAGAAAATGAAATTATTGTTATAGAAAGTGCAAGAGAATTAGAAAGGGAAAAAAGTGAAGAATAAAATTATTGCTTTGCTAGTCATGATTTTATCTTTGAATGTAGCTCCTGTTTATGCAAAGGCAGGAGCTTTTCCTTTGGAAAAAACTTATACGTTTACATCAGAAAGCAAGGATAGTAAGTATGTAAAGAATCAGGAAATTACTGAAGGAGGTAAAAAATACAAAGCAGCCAAGACTGAATATAAAGTTCTTGAAGAAATAAAGCCTGAAGTGATTAAGGATTATACGAATCTATCAAAGCAAGAAGTACCACAAGAAATTAATGATGAAGGACAAACATATAAATTAAAAGAAGTAAATTATGAGTCTAGCGAAATAAGTGAAACTAAAAGTTTTTCAAGTAAAGAAAACATTCCAGAAACAATTTCCATTTCAAGAGATGGAAATACTTATGAAGGACAACTTATTGATGCACATAACAGCCTAAGCACTACACAAAGTGAAAGTTTCTCAATTCCAGCAACTTTTTATGGGGATGCTAATGTAGATACATATGAGATCAACGGTAAAGAAATCCCAGCTACTAATGCTCCAGAATTTAGTGGCTATAAAAATGAGATTTTAACGTATTTAGGGCTAGATCCTAGTGTTTACACATTATTATCTGGTCGCTGGGATGGAGGATATCAGACGGCAGCAGATGGAGAAACTTACAGAAATGCAATATTCACAGGAACTAAGACAGCTACTATATATAATGCAACATATAAAGCAAATGTATATACTGCTAAAGCGGTATATGTGTCTGACGCACCTAATATGTACAAAATCAGTGCGACAGTGTTTTATGAGCCTACAGGCTGGTCTTTGTTGACAAAAATTTTAATAGGTGTAGGGCTTGCAATTGTTGCGATGACTATTGCTGCAATAATCATTTTCCTAAAACGTAAAAAAGAAGATGCAGAAAATGACAGTGAGGATGATTATGAAAGATAGAGTAGTAGAGCTTAAAATTCCAAAAAATTTAACGGAAAAAATACCAAGTGAATTTGAGTATGATGGAGTATTCAATATAATACACATTCCTGAAAATGTGAGAGTAGGGAATATTAATTTATCACATGGCATTATGCATCCATCAAAAATGATGGTAGATGTAGATAATGAGGACATGATGATATGTAAATTTAATTGCAGGATGTTAGAAGATAATGCAATAAAAGTATATCTTAGAAACGGAAATACGTTAGAGCCAATAGATGTGGATATAGATGTGCTTTGTGAAAAAATTGAAAATGCTTTAGAAAATAATTATAAACATGAAGAAGAAATTGAGTTCTAGGAGGTAAGTTATGGAAAAGTTTGTAGAAGGAATTAATCAGATATGTGCTGCACTGCAGCCAGTGACTTTAGCAATTTTAATATTAATGTTGATTGTAGCGGGAATATCAACGATTGTTGGAGGAGCTGATTCGCATGGTCGGCTTAAAGAAACCATCAAATACATTCTAATTGGATCTGCTATAGCTTTTGGTGCCAGCGTAATTGGAAAACAGATTTCTAGCTGGTTTATGTAATTTTCGAAAAAAGGGGGGATCCCCCCTTTTTTATTGGAGGAGCAATGATACGTAGAAAAAAAGATAAGAAAAAGAAAGAAGAACAGATAGTAAAGATTTCAAAGGGAAACGAGCAAGAAGAACAAGAAAAAAAGAAAAAGTTTTGGAAAAGAGAAGCAAAGAAAAAGAAACCTCGCTTACCTAAAACCGTATTAAATCTTGTCCCTATAAGAAAGTATGATACAAAAGTTGAAGCATTTACCTTAGAAAATGGAAAGGTTATGGACATTCTAAGAGTGATTCCAAGGGATTTAGTTAATATTAGCGATGAAGATTTAGGTGCGGAAATAGTAAATCTTATCAAAATCTACAAAACTATAGATGTAGATTTAAAGTTTATATCAATGAACTTTCCGCTAAATACTCAATATCAAAGAGATAGCTTATTTTATTATAAGACTAAGGTAGAAGATGAGGTACGGCAAAAATGGATAGATAGACAGATAGAAGAACTTAATTTATCTGATAGTAACATTTTAACTAGGGAATTTTATCTTGTGTTTTTTGGTGATAATAAGGAACAATTTATCAAAAATAAAGAAACTATACAAAAATTTGCTGGTAGCGGACGAATTAAACTTGTAAGTAATCTAACACAAAGCGAAAAAATACATGTAATCACTAACTTAAATAATATGAATACCTTAGAGGATTTAGGTGTGAAACTTCAATTAAAAGAAGAGATAATCGAAAAAAAAGAAATGGAAATTGATGTTAACCTATTTTCCTACATTCAACCAAAAGGTGGCGTATCTTTTAAAGAACCATCATATATGCAATTTGGAGATGGATATGTAAGATGTTTGCATCTTTATGAGTTACCAACTTATATTAACGAATTTTGGTTAGCACCAATTATAAATATGCCAAACTGCATATGTGTATATGATGTTTCTAGTAAAAACATATCAGAAGTCAAGAAAAATATCAACAAAAGTATTACCGAGGAAAATTCCAGAGCCTTTGCAGCTAAGAGTTATGAAGAACTATATGATGCAGAAAAAAGGAAAGAAGAACTGCAAGAACTATATGATAGCGTTAGCAGATTAGGAGAAATAATTAAAACTTGCGATTTTAGAATATATGTGACTGCTAAAACATATGAAGAGCTAGAAGAACGATGCAATGACATAATTAAAGACTTAGAAGCAGATGGCTTCAAAGTGGCAACTTTGTTAAATGAACAGAAGAATGAGTGGTTAAGCTTATACGAACCTTCAAAAGTTTCTCATGCTAAACCGTTTACTTTAAATGGTCTTGCAATGACAAGTGAACAACTAGCTACAGGCTTTCCTTTCAATTATTCCGAGCTAAAAGATACATATGGAGTTTTATTAGGACACACTAAAACAGGTGGTGTAGTTTTATTCGATCAGTTTACTAAGACAGAAAAAAGAAAACATTACAACGCTGTTGTGTGTGGTGATATGGGTAGTGGTAAATCTACACATCTTAAAAAGATGTTTAAACATAATGCTAGCATAGGTAATTACATTAGAACCTTTGATATATCAGGGGAGTTTACTAATATAACTAAAGAATTTGGTGGCAAAATTATAAGGTGCAAAGCAAATGAAGGTATGCTGAACCCACTTGAAATATTGCAAGCAGGAGATGATGATAATACTTCTTATACAAACCATATAGCTAAAATCTCATCATTTTTTAAATGCATTATTCCGTCAATGGATGATAATTTGAGGAATATACTAGAGAATCAATTACAAGGACTGTATGCGACCTTTGACCTTACGCCACGAGCAGATAAAAATATTACAGGACTTCCACCTAAGGAGTACCCTACGTTAAGCCATTTTAAAGCTTATCTTGAAAGTCAAATGGAAATATACGAAGAACTAGATAAACAATCTGAAACAGATATTGAAAAGTTACAATATCAAAAAGCAGTAGAAAACCTGATTGATCTACATAATGTTGTTAGTAATCTAGTAAACAACTATGGTTATTTATTTGATGGAATATCTTCTATAAGAGATATTTCCAGGGAAAAGATTGTGACATTTGATATCTCAGATATTAAAGATTTAGGAGCAATATTTGCCGCACAAATGCAAATTCTAGTGTCGCTTTGCTGGGATAATGCAGTAACCAACGGAAAGGTTGAAAAAGAAAAGTCAGATAAAAACACCTCAATACCACATGAGGATATCACTAAATTTTTAGTGCTTATAGATGAGAGCCACCGCTGGGTAAATACATCGATGCCACAAATTTTAGATATGCTTATCAGGTATATGAGAGAAGCTAGAAAATACTTTGCAGGCATTGTTCTTGCGTCACAAAGCATACGTGATTTTATTCCTTCAGCAACAACAGATGACCTAGATAAAATAAGAATGTTATTTGAACTTAGTCAATATAAGGTAATGTTTAGGCAAGATTCATCAGCGTTAGAACATATTGAACATATTTTTGGCTATAGTCTTACTCCTAGCCAAATAGGCAATATACCTTTTTTAGAAATGGGTGAACTTATTTTGTCCATTTCAGGTGATAAGTCTTTGGAATTTAAGGAGTGGTTATCAGAAGAATACGAAAAAGAGTTATTTGCAGGTGGAAAATAAGGTGAATAGCTATGAAAAAGAAAATAGCATGGAAAATCTTATCTTTTATAGGTATTGGAAACATATTGGCTTTTTTAGGAATAGTAATTATAGCATCAGCTGCTTCTAATGCATTAAACTCGGCTGCTTCAATAGTGTCTATGCCTGAATTTGATATTGATTTAGGTATTAGTGCATCAGAACATGGTCAGATGCCAAAAGTACAAGCTATATATGTAGGTGTTGATGACACAGACACGCCACTATCCAGGAACGTTACTAATGTTACTAAGCGTTGGAGTAATGGTAATAATCCATTTTACAACGGATATCGTGGATTATGTGAATTGTTTTGTGCAGATGTATATAAAAGTGCAGGTTATAGCTATAGTGGTGCTTGTTGTGCATATAGACATAGCATAAATCATGCACAAAAGGCAGGGAAAATACCTAAGGGTGCATTAATTTTTTCTGGAATGAAACCTGATGGTACTATGTATGAAAATGGACATAGACAGTCTGCTTATTGTGATGTATGTAACTCTTGGGCAGGTCATGTTGCCATATATATAGGTAACGGATTAGTTGCAGGTAGTCAGATACCATATATAGAAAGCATAAATACATGGATAGAAACATTTGGTTATGGAGGATGGAGTATACAATAATGAGAAAAAAATTAAAATCTGTAATAGCTGCTATGATGATAACGATGATTAATTGCTCAATTGCTTATGGGGCTGAAGATGTTAGCTGGCAAGTCAATAATGCTGCAATACTTGAAAACAACTCTATCATTAATAGTGCTATTCGATATGTAGGGTGGCAAATTACTAAATTAGTAGTATATGTTGCCGATATATGTGAAGAACTATATAACAAAACATTTGGGCTCATTGATATAACAAATTACCCTTCACTGAACGGCATAATTGACAGCTTAAAACCTGTACTTGTTGCCGTTACAGTGTTATGTGTTATTGGGCTTGGTATATCATATATGGTTATGCAGGATAGAAAACCTGTTATAAGGAATGTACTTATTGCAGCCTTAGTTATAAGTTCTAGCACATATGCGTTTACTATGGCAAATTCATTAGTGAAATCTTTTAGAGATGCAATGCTTACCACTACCCACACAGCACAATCTTATGTAATTGTTAATGATAATATGATAGATCTAGTTGGAGTAGATAAAGCAGGAGGAATTACAGCATTGAACTATAATGCTGGAACAGGAATTGTGCATAATGCTGGTATTACAAATTCATCGTCTTTTAATGATGTGGATTATAATTCAGTATTAAATTGGGATGACAAATCTGAAGGACAAAGCTTATATGGATGGTCGGACACATTTAATAAGTATTTAACATATAAAGCTGTAAAAGTCATGGGGGAATATAAAAGTGCGAAAGTCTATGACGGTGTATTAAATACTACAATAGGAAATGAGTTTTATTATAGATATAACTTTGACTTTTGGAGTGCCAATCTGCAGCTTTTAGCATTAATATTGATTTTCCTAAGCCTAGCATATAAGAATGTGCGAATTGCATATGAACTAATGGTAGGAAGGGTTATGGCATATATGTATTCTGCAGATGTCACTAATGGAGAACGACTTAAATCCATAATATTTTACATCAGAGATACATATATAGTACTATGTATATCTATACTTTGTATAAGATTATATGAAATTATAAATGAGGCGTTACCTACTCTTGGTATTAACGGTCTTGCAAAAGGTATAGTATCTGTGTTTGTTGCTTTTGCAGTAATTGATGGACCGAACATTGTTGAAAGGGTATTAGGTATTGATGCAGGATTATCTTCATCTTTTGGAAGAACAATGGCAATGTTTGGTATGGCAAAATCAGGTATGAAATCTATTAAAAAGGGAGCATCAGGACTTAGCAAAGGTGCAATGGCAGCGGCAACAGGAAAAACAAAAGCTCAAAGAAAAGCTGCTAATGGTCAAGCAAGTGCAATGGAAAAAATGGCTCTTGCTGGAAGAAAAAAACTATCAAATACTGGAACTTCTAAATCAACTAATACCGCTTCTAAAGGCTATGAAAATAGTAAAAGCACAGAAAGTACAGGTATTGGAATGCTTGGTACTAATCAAAAGCAGCGAAATGATGAACAAAATGGTAATACAGAGAGAAAACCTAACATTAGCATGCCATCAGGGACTATGAGCAATAGTAATAAGTCAATTATGAGTGGGGCGGCTAGTGGTTATGTCAGTGCAAAAAGCATTTCTGCAGCAAGAAGTAACCGTATAAGTAGAAATGGAGTTACACAATCTGGATATAACAGCAACTTTATGAATCAACGAGCGACTACCGCAGCAAGTAATGCAGCGTCAGTTTCAGCTAGAAATGTTAGAGCAGGTGCTCCTGTTGCGAAAGTTAGCTATAGTGGTAAGCCTTATACACCATCGGCTTCAGGAAGAGGACAGTCTATTGGTAAAACATCATTGCCTAGCGGTGGATATGCAAATTTAGATACATCAAATATGACATTTAAAGAAGCTGTAAGCCGGTTAGCACCTCCACATAATGCTTCAATAGGAGAAAGAAAAGACTTTAATAGACAGGTATCTGAAATTGTAAGAGGGTCACATCAGGCTATTAAACCATCTACTAAAAGTCGAGCAGCTTATAAAAAAACAAATTATGAAAAAGGGCAAATTCTAGCAGAAGTATATGAAAAAAATGCTAAAAGTGTTAAAAGTGCTAAGACGACAAGTAAAAAAGAAGGTGATAAATAATGGCTAGCACTACAGTAACCAACATCGAAAGTAAAACGCAAGCAACCAAGTATCTTTCCTTCAAAAGTTTAATGCTGTTTATTTTTTATATGTTAATTTGCTACATGTTTATGGATTTTGTCTACGAGCCACTACACATACCATATTTACTATTTTCAGGAGTATGTTGTATGTTTATGTTAATGCCATCAGCATATAATGTGGGTAGAAATAATATTGAAAGTATAATAATATTATTGAGTAGCGATAAGCAGGTTTATAGATTTGCTACAAAGCAATCTATCGAATGGGAGGAAGAAACAGATGCAAAACTTTTTAAAAGAAAAGCTAAATCTGGAAAAGAGAAAAAGAAGAAGAAATAATATTATACTTGTATCATTTATCTTAGTAATGATTTTTGGGTATGCAGCATTTTTCTCTAGCTCATACCTTATGCCTAAGCATTATAGGATTAAGGAATTGACTGCAATAGGTAAAACGTATACATCAGATGATTTTGTTGCTAGCGTGGACTCTTGGGATTATTCAAAGTCAGAAAAGAGTATGCAAGTTATCATGGAAGTAAATGCAATTTCTATGGACACCGAACCTTCTTTTAGGTTGCGTTGTGGTAGTACCATTATTCCAGGTAAAAATATTAAAAAAATAGAGCCAAATTATTATATAGTAGATTTTAAAAAACTACCATATAACTGGACAGAAGCAAGTATGACAGTTGCTTTTGGAGATAAATATATTAAGTTTGCTACAAATGATAAGGAAATTGAATCTGTAGAAGAAATCAAAAGAGGAAAAGATGCTGACATGATCGTTTATGCAACAGAAGCTAAAATCAAGGGCTTACAGAAGCATTATGGAGAACTTGAAAAATTAATTGATAAGCAGTCAGAACGAAAGTTAGCTGTGTATGAAAAGCTAGATGCAATAGTTAATGCACCAGTTCCTACTGAAGAAAAAGAGAAACAAGTATATGAAAATCAGAAAGCTGCAATAAGACGAGAAGTAGATGAGGCGGACGCTGATTTAATGGACACTGCTAGACAACAAGCTGCAGTGCAGAAAAAAATTGAAGAAGAACAGCAAAAATTACAAGGATTAAAGGAGAACAAATAATGGAAAAGAAGAGAATTACTGATTTTACAGAACAAGAGCTAAAGGATTTTGCAAAAGAATGTGAAACATTAACAGATGATGAGTTATTGTATGGAGGAGAAATAGGAGATGACGAAGATGAAGAATAATGGCTATAAAGAAGATACCTACAAGAGAAGCACAGATTACAGCTATGACAAAGGTTTTAAATGATAAGGTAGCAGCACTAGCAGTTCAGACATAAGCAGCAATTCAAGCACTACAAATTCAGGTAATAAATCAAGTAGTGCAAGTAGTAAGGCTTCATCATCTGTACCTACCAAAAAACAGGTATGGGTGATAGATAAACCTGCATGGACAGAAACCGTTACAAAATATAGGGTTCAAAAAGAGACTAAGTACTATTGTAATGGAAAATATATTGATGATTATAATAGTGGATATGACTATTATTATAATGAAGGGAAAAATGGTCATGCAGTAGGTTCATTATCCCCTGTAGATGTAGAAATTGAAGTACCGTATACAGAAACTATAAACCATCTCGAAGAAGGGCATTATGAATGGCAATAACTAAATCGATTTTAAAGGCAGTAGAAATACTGTCTTTTTTTAGTGAGGTGAAAATATGAAAACAAATATTAAAGGGAATTTAATGTACGGATGTGCAAAAATACTGTGTTTTGTAGTTAATATATTAGAGTTAATAGAAAAAATAATAAAAGCGATGGAAAGATTGTTGATGTTTTGTTTGCAGCTTTTATTTATTTTTGTTTTATATGTGGTATTTTTAAAGCCTAGCTTATTCACTAAATTTATTGATTGGTTACGAGTTGCAACAGATCAAGATATAGTGAATAGTATACAATCTATCTTTGTGCTTTTAATTGGTATGTCTATTATTCTGTGGCTGTTGTTTATGTTAACAAGCCATAAAAATGAACCGTATTTATTTAAATGGAAAGTTATAAAAAAGGACAACAAAATAAAATTTATCGAAAAAAAATATCTATTTTTTGAAACTCAAAAAGTAGATAAATTTGTTTTACATGATTTGAGTGTAATCAAAGTTACTGATAACGAAAAGGTTGAAAAAAATGGGGATCTTATTTCAATTATTGATAAAAAAACTGAAGAGATAAAAAGACAACTATTGGTAGAAAATATATATGAGATATATTGGAAATGTTCAGCATTAGGTGTTGCTAAAAAAAAGGAGGAGATGTAATGAAAAAAGACTAGAGAACCACTATAGGTTCTTTTTTTATCGTTACAATTAAATTAGGAAGAAAAGGAAAATAATGGAAAAGAAGAGAATTACTGATTTTACAGAACAAGAGCTAAAGGATTTTGCAAAAGAATGTGAAACATTAACAGATGATGAGTTATTGTATGGAGGAGAAATAGGAGATGACGAAGATGAAGAATAATGGCTATAAAGAAGAGAAAAAGTCATTTAAAGAAGAAATGCTAGAATTAATTTTAGAAGGCTTAGAAAAAGACGGAATTCATTTTGTCAAAACATGGTCTACTTATTTGGGAGCACCAGAGGGATATGTTTCGCAAAGCAAATATACTGGAATGAACGCTTTAAAATTGACGATTGAAACAAACCAAAGACATTATACTGACAATAGGTGGTTAACTTTCAACCAGATCAAAGAAAATAACTTTCATTTAGAAAAAGGTAGTAAAGGAGTACGTATACAATTTACAATGCCATACGATGAAAAAACACATAAAATCATTACTTGGAAGGAATATGAAAAATTAACATCAGATATGGATTTGGCAGAAAAACAAAGTCGATTCAGTGTAAGGAATAGGCACTATGTAGTCTTTAATGCATCTAACGTTGTAGGTATAGAACCTAAAAAACATATCAATATTAATAATATACAAAAAGAGGAGCTGGTAGAGAGAATCAGCTCCTTTATTAATGTGCCGATTAAAGAAGGTGGAAATAAAGCAGCATATGTGCCTTCAATGGACTATATTAAGATGCCACCAAAGGAACATTTTGTGTCGCAAGGCAGTTATGCTGCAGTTTGTTTACATGAACTTGGTCATGCCACTGGACACGAATCAAGGCTGGATAGAAAAATCGCCAATAGCTTTGGGACTAAAGACTATGCAAAAGAAGAATTGGTAGCGGAACTTACATCTTGCTTTTTAAGTGAATACATTCAAGAAACCTTAGATGATGAAATCTTAGAAAATCACCAGGGGTATGTGAAGTCATGGATTAAAGGTATTCAAGATGATCCAGATTATTTTAAAGAGGCTTTAAAAGATGCCATAAAAGCGACACAATACATTGAAGAGCATGCTCATCTTCAAGAGTGGAAAAAAGAACAAGAGCAAAATTTAGAACAAGAAGCTTTAACTGTAGAAGATGATGAATTTGAATTTTAGGAGGCAGTTATGGAAGAATATGAAAAGAAGTTATTAACTGATGCTAAACAGGCTATAGTAGATTATATCAACGCTGAATTTGATGCAGATGAAACATTAGAAAGCTTTGATAATAACAATAAGGATTTACGCCATGTAGGTATCGCATATACAACTACTGAAGATAATGAGCATGATATCAATTTTGAATTAAATTTAATAGACTATACCTGGTCACAATATGTAGATGATATCGTTGTAGATACTGGAACATTTATTGATGATAATACAGCACTACATCCCTTAATCGCCATTAAAGAATTTATGTGTGCTGCAGAATTTGTTGAACTTACATCATTGGATGATGAGAAACTTGAAGCAGCAGGATTTAAGCTGGATGATGAGGGCTACATTGTACATCCAAGTAACAAATTAGAAAAAGATATCAATACGATTTTAAAGATTGTAGAGAATAACTATGAAGCATATGTAAAGGCTGTAATATCAGCAGAAACAGGTGTTACAGACATAAATGCATTAAATCATCTGTATGGTATTTATAATAATCAAGACAACATACAACTGATAAATCAAGAATTAGTAGATATGGCAAATGTGGTAACAGAAAGCTATGAACTGCAAAATGATGGGATGGAGTTTTAGATATGATTTTATGTATAGGAGATAAGTATAAACTAGGGGGATTGGTCGAAGTTTTTAAAGCACGCTGCCCAGATGAATCCATTGAATTTATTGAAGTGTGTACGGATATCAAAAAGCAGGAAAATGATATTTTACACATGGCAGATGTACACTATATGATTTTTGACTTATATCAATACTATAATGAACCAGATGAGATTATAGATATCATTAAGCGTATATGTCGAACTAATAAGGCAAAGCCTATTTTATTATCTCCAACCGATTCACCTAAAAATGATTTAGTTAAAGCGGCAGTAGCGGCACATATAAAAGGTATAATCAATGAAGCACTTCCGCTAGGAGAACAGAAAGACCAGCTAGAAAAAGTGTTAGCAGGTTACTATGAAGCCAATCAAAGAGATGATATAGCTGCAGTAGAAAGCGAAGTACAAGAAGAGCAAAAAACACTTAATGAATTTGTTGGAGAGCTATATGATGCAAAACAAAGAGAAGAGGAAAGAGAAGCTACTATCGTCATAAAACAAAAAAAGAGTAGCGAGATTATTATAGACTACACAATTAAATTTTTTAAGGCAATAATAAGTGTGATTTCTATGATACTTATTGCAATTGCACTTATTAGTTTAGTATATGAGCAAACAAGAGTACCACTATTTAATATTTTATTTCACATCTACAGCGAGGCATTAACGATGATTGGCTTAGGCGGATAGGAGTTAAGATATGAATGAAATAGATTTAAATGCGTTTATGTGGAAGTATACGGCATATTTAGCGGTAGGCGGAGTACTAATTTTAGCTGCAGCTTACCTTATGAAACGATTTTTAGTAGGTAAAGGATTAGGTTCAACTTCAGATAAAATAAAAAGCACCCTAACTGGTAGTAATTTAAGTGTTGGTAATGATGCTCGTGGATTTATCTTTGGTCTAAAAGGCAATAAAAAGGTGTACTTACCAAATAATAAAGAAGGGCATATTACTATTTTTGGTGGAAGTGGTAAAGGAAAAACTTCTGCTTTACTTATTCCAACTTTGAGAGCGTGGAACGCTCCTTTTTTAGTTATAGATATTTCAGGAGATATATCCAGGAATGTTGAATGTGAAAACAAGGTAATTATTAATCCAGAAGATCCTAAAGAAAGTTGTTGCTATAACATATTACATATTATAGATGCTGCAGAATCAAATTTTGAAAAAAGACAAAGAATAGAACAACTTGGGCTAGCGATGATAGATATGCCAGCAAATGCAAATGATGCTCAAATATATTTTACAACTACTGCTAGAAAAATTTTTTTGGGCTGTTTTCTAAGTTTTTACGAGCAGGGCTATGACTTTATTGAAATCTGCAAAGGTATTTTCTTTAATGACGTAAAAACTTTGGTAGATATGATTAAAATATCACAAAATGAGTTAGCTTTGTCATATGTGCAACCATTACTAGGCGAAAACGAAAAAAACTTAGCAGGAGCTAAAAATTTGCTTAATGATAAAATAAAGCTATTTGCAGATAATGAGTATTTGGCAGAAATATTACAAAGAGGAGTTGGACAAGATAAGGAAGTAATATATCCAGCAAAATTGGAAAACAGCCAAATTTTCATTAAAATATCTGATAAAAAACAAGAGTACTACGCTAGCTTTCTAAGCGTTCTTATTACTCAATTCTTAGAATATATTAGCGGCAGAATGTATGATTCTAAAAAGGATAAGAGAATACTTATTGCACTAGATGAATTTGCTTCAATAGGGCATTTTGATATACTTTCTCCATTCAGGAAGTTTAGAAAAAATGGAGCAAATTTATGTATATTAACGCAAAGCTTAGCGGATGTAGACCTGGTGTACTCTGAAAATGAGCGTAAGGTAATCCTGGATAATTCACAGTATATAGTGGTATTAAGTGCTAATGATAATAGTACAAGAGATTATTTCTCTGCTTTAGTTGGAAGAGAAGATCAGGAAAAGAAAAGTGTATCAAGAGGTAATTCTGGAACTAGTGAAAGCGTAAGTGTACAGAGGGAATTTGCTATAAATCCAGAAGTATGGAAGAATTTTGATACACATTTAGTAGTTATACATGCAGGCGGTTATATTAAACTGAAGAAGAACTATTACTTCAACACTGCTAAAAAGTCAATCAAGACGGTCAAGAAGCCGTCTTTTTTTATTAGAGGAAAGAAAGGAAACTAGTTATGAACACTACAAAGAAAAGAAAACCATTTAGTAATGAAATGTATCAACCAAAGGAAAAAGTTGGTGTTGGCAGGGTTTATGAACCTACTGGAGAAACTATTGAAAAAGGAATAAATGCACAATGGGGTGGATATACGTTTACACCAGAAGAAGTGGATGCTTTATTTGAAGGTAAAGAAATAAAGGTCGTTACTTCTAATGATAAGGTGGTTATTGGATACTTAGGGAAAGGTGAGTATAAAGGTGTAACTTATTGGGGGTTTATGAGAGGTATTCCTCAAAAAACTGCAGGTCATGAATGGACAGAAGATGAACGTAAAAGATTATATGCAGGAGAAGATATAAAGTGTGATGATTTCTATTCTCCAAAGAAATGTGAACACTTTACAGCTTATGCATTTTGGGATGAAGTAGAACATGAAATTGAATTGTTTGCAGGATATGAAGAAGATGAAGAATAAATCGGTAGAATGGAGTAATATGTGTTTTTAACAGAAAAAGAACTCAAAGAACGATTTTGGCAATACTATAATTACAACCATAGAGCAATACGCTATGAATTTGAATCGCCTATTAGAGAAGGCTGTGCGGACTTGATTACTGTAGAAAGTTATCAAGATAACATTCAATTTAATGCGTTTGAATTTAAACTACAGGATATTAGGAAAGCATTGCTACAAGCAAAAGCCAATTCAGATTATGTGCATAAAAGCTGGATTGTAGTACCTATTGAAAAAAAGACTTTGATACTTGAACGCTATCATTCTTATCTTCAAGAGTTAAAGTATATAGGAGTAATTGCTGTAGAAGCTGGTGGAAAATGGGAAATGATATATAAGCCAGTATTTAGAACTGATATTAAGCTACACAATCATATTTTAAAGTTGATGCTTAATAAAATTTAATACAAAAAACGCTAGAATCTCTTGGTTTAAAATAATCCATCTACAAAAGTAGAAATTATTTATTCTAGCGTTTTTTTAATAACATATTTCAGAAAAGAGGGCATTTTAAATGAGTGAATATCAAACAAAAATAATAAGTCTTAAAAAAAATAGGAAACTAATCAATATGTGCAAACAAGCAGAGCTAGAAACTTTCCACCCTCAAGGAGAATACAATGGCTATGGCTACACCAAGCTTCCGCTAGCTGTAAAAATCAAGTCAGTTGGGGAAATGAGGAAATTCAATAAGATTCTCAAAGAGTTAGAAATGTTACCAGAAAAAAAGGAACTTACTGAGGAAGAAAAAATCGAAAAATGGGCTAAGCGATTAGCAAAATTGACAGATGTAGATATAGAGGTTGCATTGATAATTGCACAAGAAAAATTAAACTATAAGACCGAGCAGATTAATGAACTGCTAGGCAGACAAGACGAAAGATACAGCAGAAAAAGAGAAACACTAATAAGACAAATCGAAAGAAGTAATCCGCTACGCTACATCAAAAATAAGGAACACGCAGAGGCAATTCTTGCAGCACATTCAAGACACGCTGAGAGCAACTACGAGCACCTATTGCAGAAATTCCACGATATGGAAACCTTTGGTGAGATTGAAAAAGGTGAAGCTAGAGAAATGGCAAGACGAGAATGTAAATTTTTGGTTAGAAATGATGAAATTGAATTTTAGAAGCTAGGAAACTAGCTTCTTTTTTTGTACAGACTTACAGATGCAATTAGTATCTGTACTTTTAGAGAGGTGAAAATATGAAAAAATACGTAGAACCTAATTTAGTAAAAATCGCTAAAGAGCAAGATGTATTTGATATTCTTAGCAGAGATGGAGTAGCCATGACATATAAAAATGGCGTATATCGACATAAACTACATGATAGCCTCGTAATAACGCCTAAAAAAGGTTTTTATTGGTTTTCAAGAGGCTTTGGTTCTAATAATGCAATTGATTATTATACACAAGTAGAAGGAATGAATTTTGCTGATGCAACGTATAAAGTACTAGATGTAATGAACTATGACTATTCACGAAAAAATATTGTTATTCTACAAGATAATAACTCAAGAGGAAATTATATTTCGCAAGAGTTTATGCTGCCAGAAGCTGCAGCTAACAATAAAAATGTTTATGCGTATCTAGTTAAAACTAGAGGAATTAATAAAACTATTGTAGAAAAATTAATCCAGGCTAATTTGATTTATCAAAGCAAAGACTATAACAATGCTGTTTTTGTGGGTAAAGATTATGATGGTAATATTGTTAGTGCATTTAAACGAACTACAAGGACTAACTTATCAAAAGATTCCTGGACTAAAGGCGATGCTACTGGAAGCCAGAAGGACTATAGATTTAGAATTGAAAACACGAATAATACAACTGTAAACGTATTTGAGGCTGAAATTGATTTATTATCTTATTTAAGCCTGCAAGATGAACGAACCAGGAATGAAAACTATGTTGCTTTAGGTGGAGTAAGCGATAGAGCTATTTTAAAGTTCTTAGAACATAATTCTCATATAGAAAAGGTGAATATATGCACAGATAATGATGCTGCAGGTCATAAGTTTGCCAAAGAACTTGCAAGAAAAATAGGTGATAAGTATCACATTACAAGAGAAATACCTGTGAATAAGGACTATAATGAGGACTTGCTGCAGGGCGTTGAATATAAGAGAGAACGAATTGATGTAATTACATTTTCAAATGATTTAGATATGATGAGTAGAAAAGAAAAGATTGCTTATGTTAATAAGATCTTTCAAGAAAAATACCAAGGTAAGACAGTTAATATGAATTATTCTACTAAGGTTGAGTTTGATAGTGAAGCTAAAATTAATAAATATACTCGTTTAAGCTATAGAAATCAAGATAAAATAGAAACAAACAATGCGTATTTTAATAGATTAAACTTAGGCATTGATGGCGAGCTACTAGAACATCTAAAAGATAGTAGTTATTCATTCAGTAAAAAAGAAATGAAATCAGAACAAAACTCTAGGCATGCTACAGCTTGTGCATGGCATTATTTTAATAAGAAAATGATTATTGATGGTGAATTATATAATATGGTCGTAGATGTGCGTGAATCCCAGACTCATGAAACATATATACATAAGATAAGGTTAGAAGAATGTGAGTTTTTAGAAGAAAAGGAAAAAGGCAAGTTCTTCACAAATACCCATAAGGGTATTTCTAGGCGTGAAGAACTGCCTTTTAATGTAACTTATAATACTACAAAAGTTGATATAAGTCAAGAAAATGAGATTCAAGAAAATAAAAATGAATTTATTGAAGAAAATGACTTTGAATTTTAAAAACTGCCTCTTATTTTGCGATTTAAGACGGTTGTTTTTTAAATTAGGTATAAAACTACTATGGACTACAAAATTTGTGTTATATGATGTGTTAATACTGATAGAACAGAAACTAAAAATATACCCTGTCTATTTTATAGGCAGGGCTTTATTTTTTTGCCTTTAATAAGTTATCCTATGATATATGTATGATTATGGGGTGAATTACTATGAAGCATTTAACTTGGAACGATAGACTAGTTATTGAGCGGATGATCAAAAATAAGTTCAGTTATAAAGAAATTGCTAAGGTAATAGGTTGCTGCTTAGCCACCATATATAATGAGGTGAAAAGAGGACGATATATGCATCAGCATCATGACTTAACTTTTGAAGAGTGTTATAGCCCAGATATTGCACAAAGTAAGTATAGACAAATGCTAAAAGAAAAAGGGCGTAAGGCAAAATTAAAAGATGCAGAAGAATTTATAGAGTATGTAGAATTTTTAATGTTGAATTATAAGTATAGTCCACAAGCGGTTTTATATGCAATAAAAAGTGAAGGAATGCAATTTGAAATTGAGGTTAAAAGCGTCAACACTATATATAAAGGAATTGAAAAAGGATATTTTCCAAACCTAAAACTTGAACATTTGCCAAGAAAACGAAAAGGGAAAAAACGTCAAGTGCAAATACAAGCAAGAGCGAACAAAGGTACATCTATCGAAAAACGACCAGATATATCTCAACGTGAAGAATTTGGACACTGGGAAATGGACACTGTCAAAGGCATGAAAAGTAATAAAAAATGTCTTTTAGTCCTTACGGAAAGAAAAACGAGATATGAAGTTATTGAGCCGATGAAAGCATGTAATACAGATGAGGTACGAAAAGCACTGAACCGTATAGAAAAACGCATAGGAAGCATATTTTATACTATTTTTAATTCTATATCTGTAGATAATGGCTGTGAGTTTCAGGATTATATATCAATGGAAAAAGCATTATACAGAAAAGGAAAAAGATGTGAAATATATTATTGCCATCCATATGCTCCACACGAAAGAGGAACTAATGAAAATAACAATTTATTAATAAGGCGATTTTTTCACAAAGGGAGTGATTTTGATTTACTTCTTGAAAAAAGAAAAATTAAATGGGTAGAACAATGGTTAAACGATTATCCGAGAACACTATTTAATGGTCTTACTGCATGGGATAAATTTAAAGAAGAGCTAATAAAGCTAGGTATTCGTCCTTTAAGGATATAATTATATCTTTTGAAATAAAAAATAGTTTAATTATAATTAGACTGTATATTAATTTTATTTATACAGTTATTTTGTCGTGCATATAAGATGGTGTAGCTATAATAAGATAACAGTTTATAAAAAATACATATATTACTTAAAGGGTATAAGACATAGCTTTAGTAATATGTAAGCATGATAAGACAATAATTAAAACTATAATGAAAAAAATTCTAATTTACACTTGACATTTTTAGAGCTTAATGTTAAGATTAACTTAGAAAAACAACTAATGGGTTAATCTTAAACCTTGATATATCAACATTTGTGAGTGTTGCATCAAGGAAACAATTTAATAAAAGATTTTCTAAGATAGTAAAAAGAGTTACGGTAGTCGGACAAATGTCCCCTATTAACTATATATATAACTATAACTATTGAAAGAATAGATTACTATATATATAGATACTGTATCTAAGAGAATTTTTAGGTAACCTAATTAGTTTGTGATAATTAATTAGGTTATTTTTTTTGGAGGTGGAAAACATGTACACATTAGAAGATCGTTTATTATTAAAACAACTATTGTTAGAAGGTTATCAGGTCAAAGAAATTACTAATATGACACGTATATCTAGAGCTACCATATATAACGAACTAAAAAGAGGTCTGACTTCATCAGAATATGTAAATCGTAGATACATAAAATATGAGCCTGCAAGAGCAATAGAGCATGATATTAAGAATAGGTTTGGTGAAGAAGAACTTAATTATTATCTTCAATGGATAAAAGGAGATGTAGAGGATGGCAATTAATAATAAATATTTCTACTTTAGAATGAAGGCTGATTTCTTTGAGGAAAGTGCAATTTTTAATATGGAAGAAGTACCAGAATTCGGTAAAGATTTGATAATTACATTATTGAAACTTTATTGCATTTCAATTAAAGACCATGGATGCATAAAAATACCAGTGCATAAAAATTTACAAAGTCAAAACATGGATGATAAGTTTGTAATCATAAACACGTTGGCGAAAAGATGCAGAATTTCAAACAGCATGATGGAGTTATGCCTGGGATATTACTTACAAGAAGGACTAATTGATATAGCAGAAGAAAAAGGTTACAGAACAGTCAATGTAAATTATGTAATTAATAATACAGGTACAGGCTCAAAAGAAGGAGATCGCAAAAGAGCTGAACGAGCATTGATGTCAGAAAAAAAGATACCACAATTAGAAGATAACTCATTAGCCGAAAAGCCAACGCAAATGGATGATGAAACTTATCAAGACTTAATGGAACAATATAATTGGTATAAAAAAGCAAGTGAAATAAAAGGAAAGCCAGTTGAAAGTTTTGAACAGTTTATTAAAAACATGCAAAGATAGGAGAGATTAAAGATGGATAGGCAGCTATATGATTTAGGATTAGCGTACATCAAAGTGTATCTAAGATACAGAACGGAATATCTTGCAATGAAAGATAAAGCGTGCAGCTTTAATTCGATCGACTATGAAAAAGACAAAATTCAATCATCAAACTTATCAGAGTTAGGAAATAAAGTGGCTACATATGTAGACTATAACAACATAATACAAAAAGCGTTTGTGGTAGATAAAGTCATAAATCAGTTAGATATAGATGAGCCGAGCATGCTCCTAGATAGCTTTGATCTAGAATATAGGTATGACGATATCATTCAAATGCAAGAGATGAACCATAAGAAAAGCAGGCTGGTAGAACAGGTGGTGTCTGAACTGTTAGGAGATGCAATAAAGCTTCCCTTAAAGGAGGTATAACACCATGAGTAAACTAAACCCAGAAATTAAAAAACTAGTTAAGAGCATAGTAGATTCATATGGCTTCTTTCAAAAAACAATTGAAGAATATGAAAACGAGCTAGTAATTAATACTACTAATAATAACTACACTTTATTTAAATATTACGTAGAAATAATAGAGCGGTCATATAATCAGGTAGTTAACGATTGGTGCAAAGATATGGTATGGCAGCACATATATCATAAAGAACCTATTCCAGACCACTGGAAGAAGCAAATCACTGCAGAAATCGATAGATGGTATTATAAGGTCGCACAAGAGCTAAACTTAATCAAAGAGTAGTATAACACTAAAAACTTATAAAAAACGCTTAGAAACGAAAATAGAACCCTTATAGCAAGTGTAAAAAAGGAGAAAGTAAAATGAATACAAAAGTTATATCAATCATCAATTTTAAAGGCGGAGTTGGAAAAAGCACTGTAACTTTAAATTTAGGAGAGCAGCTATCACATAATAATAAAGTCTTACTTATTGATTTTGATGGACAAGGTAATTTAACTAGGTTTGCAGGAAGAGAAGAAGAGATAACTATTGTAGATGCGTTAGATAAGATTGTAGAGAGAAAAACCGCTATTAATCATCCTATTCAAAAGATAAATGATAACTTAGACCTAATAGGATGCAATATTTCAAAAGAAAGTTGGATGAACAAAATTGTATCGGAGATAGCAAGAGAAACTATTTTAAAGCGTTACATTCAGATATTAAAAAGAGAATGTAATTATGATTACATTCTCATTGACAATGCTCCATCTGTTAACCTTGACTTCCAAAATGCACTAGTTGCATCAGATAGTTACATAATAGTAACAGAACCTGAACTAGGCAGCACCGATGGGATAGCAACTGTCCAGAACATTATACAACAGGTTAAGGAGTTTTACAATGATGACCTAAAAGCACTAGGCATTATTTTCAATAAAGTAGATGAGCGAACTAACCTACACAATATGATGCAGGAACATATAAGAGATGGATGGAATGAAAGCATATATATCTTTGAAACAAGGCTTCCACGAGCAATAGCAGTAGGAGAGTCCCAGCTATTAGCAAAGCCAATAGGAGTATATGCTCCAAATAGCAAAATAGGTAAAGCATTTAAGCAGTTAGCAGATGAGTTTGAAATTCAGGTTGAAAAGGATAAGTAAGGAGAAGCAGTAATGAAAGACATGAAAGTAGAAATCAGAGACAGACAAACAGGAACAGTTATTGAAGAAGCAAAAAGCATGAAGGAAGCACTAGAAATCATCGACCAATATGAACAGCAGGACGTGAAGGACGGAATCTATGAGGCAAACTTCTATGAAGCAGTAGAGGTTGATAAGTAAGGAGAAGCAGCAATGAAAGACATGAAAGCGATTACAAAAGAAGATCTAAATAATCGAGTTAAGAGCAAAAAGAGCTTATTAGATTCAGGAGATATAACAAATAACTATCAAGAAATATTGATGAATGTAGATAATGAGGAGTTAAGTGGCAAAGCAGATAAAGGCAAGGCAACTGTAGATAAACTTATACACAGTGCGATGATAAGCCATAAAGTGGTGGAGCTACATATTGAAGATTTAAGTGAAAGCCCTAAGAATCACTTCCATAAACCAGAGGGAGAAAAAAGAGAAGAACTAAAAGGTTCATTAAGTACTACAGGACAAATTTATCCAATTATTGTTAGACCAGCAGATTGTGTTGAAGCATATCGTCAACATATTAAAAAAGATTTTGAAATATTAATAGGACACTCAAGAGTAGATTGCTTAAAAGAACTAGGGCAGAAAAAGGTTAAAGCTATTGTAGTTAACTGTAATGATTTAGATGCTACTTTACTTATCAATCAGTCTAATATCCAAAGGGATAAAGTGACAGAAATAGAACTAGCAAGAGCATATAAGGAAACATATGACACATATAAACAAAGCATAGGTGGAAACGATAAAGTAGAAAAAGGAAGAGAAAAAAATGCAAACGCTGAAACCATTGAAAATACTGGAGATTCACCAAATGTTCAAAATGAACATTTGGTGAATGACAAGGCACGTAAGGGCACAACAAGAGATATGGTTGCCGCTATGTACGGTATTTCTCCTTTGACTTTACAACGAAAAATGGCACTGGCAAATTGTAGTGAACAAGTTATAGAACTATATGAAAAGAAAAAACTAACACAGGAGCAGATTCAATATATTTCTAAGATGAACACATTTAGCCAGGACACAGTGTGCGAAGTCTTACGAGAAGATGAGTTTAAAAACGAAATAAAAATGACTAAGACCATTGCAGAAAATTTATATGCTGCATACTTAAAAGCAATAGATGAAGGAAATAAAAGCTTAATGCAAAACCCTATTAGAGAAATCTATAGAGAAGAAATTAAAAGACTGCAAGAACTTGCAGAGTTGCAGAAACAAGCAACAAGAGTAGATGAAAAAATTAAGAAAGATCCTAAGAAGTCTGCAAAAAATAAAACCGCTTATTACATAGATGATTCGCTGTTTCCTGATAACTTAAAAGGTAAAGTTAATAAAACTAAGTATATCAAATCAGCATTGAGCTATATTAAAGAACATAATATAGACATTGAAGCACCATTAAATACGGAAAAAAGTGAAGTGCTATATGATAGATAAAATCAATGGTTGCAGCGTTTGAGGCGAAAAAAGTGACAAAGTGCCATTTTTTTGAAGGTGAAAAATTGGTGTTTTTTTACAAAATATATCTGTTATAATAGTATTATGCAGAAGTATATGGAGATGGTTGCAAGACAGTTGCAACCGTCAAACCATTGAAAAAGTCAATGGTTTGTGTTTTGTCCTCCTAAAATTTCATCCCAAGACAGTTGGGATTTTAGGGGGTGGGACAAAACGGTATACAAGATATACCCTTTTCCCCCACCTGCGGTAGGGAAAAAGAAGTATATCCTCCCTAACGGTCGCCTCAAGACAGTTGAGGTTGCAATCAGGGGCAAAGCCCCTTATTGATTAACCCCTAAAAGAACTCTTACGAGTTCTTTGGCAAAACTCTAGCGAGTTTTGTCGGAAGGAAATATCTGCGATATTTCCATTCTTATGTGAAGGTTAAAGAGGAGAGAAAGAATATGGGAGCTGTAAAGAAATTTAATGAAAATGCAATAACAAATCAATTAAGGCATGTAGAAAGGAGCATAAAAAATCCTAAAAATAAAGATATAGATTTTGAAAGAACACACTTAAATTATAGCTTAACTCCGCATAGAGAATTAACGCCTAAACAATACTTTAAAAGACGGTTATCAGAAGTGTATGTAAGAAACGATAAAAGCATGAACCTTTTAGCTGGCTGGGTAGTGACGCTGCCAGAAGATCTTGATGAAGTATGGGAGAAAGATTTTTTTGAAGCAGTTTATGAATTTTTAGCTGAAAGATATGGTGGAGAAAAAAATGTGATTAGTGCAGAAGTACATAAAGATGAAAGTGGACAGCCACATATGCACTTTTGTTTTATACCAATTGCAGAGCATAAACCTAACCAAACGATGATTAGAGTGATGGAGTACTTTAAAGAATTTCCAGAGTCAAATATTACTCATGCTGCAAATGCACTTAAATTAGATCGTAAAACAGTAAGGACATACAAGAAATGTACTGAAGATGATATCAAGTATGAAAAGGTATGTGCTAAGGCGGTAATAACAAAACGAGATTTAACAACCTTCCATGAAGATCTACAAAGTCACCTAAACTTAAAAGGAATTCCTGCTAAAGTAAAAACTGGTATAACAAAGAAAAATGGAGGGAACAAAACGGTTGAAGAGCTAAAAGCTATAAGAGATGTTATAGAAGATATAAATATGGAATTTGAGTTATAATTGATATATGAGGAGAATAGATATGGATATTAAAGAAAAACAGACAGTATATGATACTGAAAGTAAAATTGCTGAACAAGATTTGCTAATTGATGGCAAAGATGAAGTGTATAAAACTAATAATCAAGAAATACCTCTAAATGTGTCAGTTGAAGATATAACATACTTAAAAGAGGAGAAAGGTGTAAAGTAATGAAAAGGAAATTAGTAAGTATATTGTTTATAGTTATGATTGCTTCTGGGGCTTTATGTAGTTGTGGAGAAACTACTGTTGAACAAAAAGCAATGAATCAAAAAGAACGTATTTATGCTAAACTTGATTCATATAAACCTGAAGATTTTGGTGGTTTTTTTGATGAAGGACAGAAAAAGTTTGATGAAGCAATCAGTAAAGCAAGAAAGACTGTAGATAATGAGCTAGCAAAAAATGACCCTAAAAAAGCTAATGAGGTTGAAGCTTTTGTTAATCACCTTGATGTTTGGATAGCAGATATACCCAATAAAGCAAAAATAGCTAAGGATGAGGTAGAAAGCTTACAATATAAATGTAAGGATGAACAACAGAAGAAAATTGTAGCAAGTTATGAAGATAAACTAGCGAATGCAAAGAATACAAAAGCATTTGATAAAATAGTAAAAGAAATTAAAACAAAATTAGACTTAAAATAGAAAGGGCACTAGTTATGAAAAAAAAGGCTTTAGGCGTGTTAACAGCCGCTTTAATTATATCATCTGCCGTTCCTTCATTTGCAGGAACATGGGTAGGTTCAGGAAATGATTATACTTATAGAGAAAATAATGTAAATGTAACTAATAGATGGGTGAAGTCAGGTACAACTTGGTACTACTTAAAGGCTGATGGTAAAATGGCTCATGGCGAATCATTAACTATTGATGGGGCTAATTACTCATTCTACAATGACGGTAGTATGAAAACAGGTTGGATGCAAGACGGCAATAAATGGTACTATTTCGCATCAAGTGGTGCAATGGTAAAAAATGATTGGGTTAGAAGCGGTTCTAGATGGTATTTTATGGACGAAAATGGAATTATGGTATCTAACGTCCAAAAAACAATTAAAGGCGTAAGATACGCATTTGAAGCTTCTGGGGCTATGGTAGCTGGCTGGGGCATGGTAGATGGCTCATGGTATTATGCTTCTGCTGGTGGTGTGTTAATTAGTAATCAGTGGGTGAAGTCAGGTACAACTTGGTACTACTTAAAAGCTGATGGTAAAATGGCTCATGGCGAATCATTAACTATTGATGGGGCTAATTACTCATTCTACAATGACGGTAGTATGAAAACAGGTTGGATGCAAGACGGCAATAAATGGTACTATTTCGCATCAAGTGGTGCAATGGTAAAAAATGATTGGGT
>F241_Great_Cormorant__coassemble_551_pt1 | contig 31909 bp, 22 predicted proteins | sample F241_Great_Cormorant__metabat2_high_PE_009 | metagenome-assembled genome bin F241_Great_Cormorant
TTACATTAGCTCTTTCTATATTTAGCTTATTTCCCTTTATCTTTCTATTCTTCATCTTCTTCATGATTAATTGAGCTGAATTTTTTTCGACATCTACAAATGTATACTTATCATATACGTCTATATTTCCTATCTTTCTTCCAGATATACCTGTTTCACCTGCAATAGATCCCAATATATCCTTAGCTTGTATCTTTTGCTTTCTACCTACATTGAAGAATAATCTTGTCATACCGTTTGAGTTTCTTCTACCTCTCTTATTAGATCTTCTATCGTTTGAGTATATCTCTTCCTTAATTTCTTCCTTTTCATCATCGCCCATACTATTTTTTACTATGGCCGCACATATGTCTATTAAAGAATAGTCTTCTTCCTCACAAAACTCCTCTATCCACTGTAGCTGCTTTGTGAAATTTCCAGACTCAAGTGTATTTTTGACCTCTGTAAAGAACTGATCTACTTTCTTCTTTTCAACATCATCTACTGTAGGAATTGGATGCTTTTCTAGCTTTGATTTTGTATATCTCTCTATATCCTTCATTCTTCTCATTTCTCTACCAAATACGAATGAAAAAGCTATACCTTCTCTACCAGCTCTACCAGTTCTACCAATTCTGTGTACATAATATTCTTCATCCTGTGGCAATTCATAATTTACAACGCATTCGACGTCATCAATATCTATACCTCTTGCCGCCACGTCTGTCGCAACAAGTATGTCTATAGTTCCAGCTCTAAACTTATCCATTACTATATCTCTTTGAACCTGTTTCATATCACCGTGAAGAGAGTCTGCACCATATCCTCTAGCCTGCAAACTAGATACCAATTCATCAGCACCCTTCTTAGTATTTGTAAATACTACTGTAAGCTTTGGATTATATACGTCTATTACTCTTGTAAGAACCTCTAATCTATTTGAATTTCTTGTCTCTATGTAATACTGTTTTATGTTTGATACAGTCAATTCCTTTCTTACAACCTTTATGTGAACAGGATCTTTTTGGTATTTGTTTGTAAGCTCCAAAATAGATTTTGGCATAGTAGCAGAGAAAAGAGTTGTCTGTCTATCTTCTGGTACATTTTGAAGTATTGTTTCAATATCTTCTCTAAATCCCATATCTAGCATTTCATCTGCTTCATCTAATACAACCATCTTCACATTATCCATCTTCAATGTTCTTCTGTTTATATGGTCAATTACTCTACCAGGAGTCCCTATAATTATAGATACTCCACCCTTCAACGCCTTAATCTGTCTATTGATAGGCTGACCTCCATATATCGGTAGGGTTCTAACTCCACTCATATACTTTGTAAGCTTTCTCATCTCCTCTGACACCTGAATAGCTAATTCTCTAGTAGGACAAAGCACTACAGCCTGTAGATTTCTACTATTTCTATCTATTCTCTCCAACAAAGGTATACTAAATGCGGCTGTTTTTCCAGTACCAGTCTGTGCCTGACCTATAACGTCATTTCCTTCTAATACCTGTGGTATTGCCTTTGCCTGAATTGGAGATGGTTGTTCATATCCCAAATCCTCTATCGCTCTTAATATGTCCTCGCTTATTTGTAATTCTTTAAAATTGTTTATTTCCATGTAATTTCCTTTCCTAAATAACTTATTTTAAATAAAAAAGACTTCCATTCTTCCATGGACGCCTCTTTTAATCAAAAAACTTCCTTTTAATTTTCTAATATCTTAATTATATAAATGATAATCTATGAATTTTATACTTAATAAATATAATTTATAACCATCAGTACAATAATTTCTTTATTCTCTTTTGCTTGTCTGTACCTAACTATATATGTTCGTCGATACTTTGTTGTCTTTTATATTTTATTTATTAAATATAAACTCTTTCCATTTATCACTATCCCTCATTCCTATATTATACCCCTGATTATACAAATCAACCAATTTAGATTTATTTGTTTCTCTATTTGTTATCTTCATAGAATCTGGATACACTACATATGCCTTGCCTTCTTTCTCTAACTTATCTATATAATCACATTGTGCATTATAAATTGAAGGCCTATTTATTATTGCTTCTGCAACAGATGGCTCTTTTCTAAAATGCTTTCTCAAAAACATCGGATGTCTAGCCTCTGATTTTCTATATCCTCTCTCCTGTGTTCTTACTATGAAAAACTTTTTAAATCCATCTTTTTCTGCTATATCTATAGCTATACCACCAGTTAAACCTCCATCGTAGTATACATTTCCCTTATATACTGTCGGTGGCATAAATAATGGTAGTGAAGAAGATGCTCTACACATCTTCATTATATCTTCTTCATTTTCTACCTCATCATTTGTGAAACATCTTCCACAATTATTCGTAGCATCAAAGGCTACTACCCTATATCTGGCTGGATTTCTAAAGAAGGTGTCAAAGTCAAATTCTAACCACTCACCTTTTCTACCTATTTTTTCATATATGTATTCACTATTGAAAAAACCTTCCCCTTTGAAAAAATGTCTCCATCCATAAATATTTTTATCATCTACAATGTCTGTAAAACTCATCTTTGTTCTTTTTCTATCCCTTGATAAGTAGTTTACCAATTGGCTAGTACCCGCTGATATACCAACTACATAATCAAAGTATATACCTAGGTCTAAAAGTGCATTTGTGACACCAGCTGAAAATGCACCCCTCATTCCTCCTCCTTCAAAAATCAAGGCAATTTCATCTACATTGTTTTCTATTTTTTCCTTTTCTGCTTTTTTCTGTGTATACATCCTATCACCCGCCATTATATAAATCTTAATATTTTCGCAAAACAACAACCTATGTTTAACCTTTTTTTCATAGGTATTATTTTATCTTAGATTTTTAAATTTTTACAAAACAGCAACCTATGTTTAATCTTTTTTACTTAGGTGTTATTTTATCTTAGATTTTTAAATTTTTACAAAACAGCAACCTATGTTTAACCTTTTTTTCATAGGTATTATTTTATCTTAGATTTTTAATTTTTTACAAAACAACAACCTATGTTTAATCTTTTCACTTAGGTGTTATTTTGTATTAAATTTTAGTCCTCGTATGATATTACTTCCATAACTGAGTTTTCGATAGCTTCCTTTATCAAAGCTTCAACATCTAACTTTTGTTCAGATTTTTCAATTCTTTCTAATCTCGGTTTTGTTACCGGTTTTTTTGGAGAGAAAAGCGAACAACAGTCAGCTTCTGGTATTATCGATGTTTCATATGTGCCTATCTCTTCTGCTATCTTTATTATATCTACCTTATCCATGGCGATTAATGGTCTAAACACCGGTAAACTAACTGATGCATTTGTACAAACTATACCCTGCATTGTCTGACTTGCTACCTGACCTATGCTTTCTCCTGTAATCAAAGCATCACAGTATCTACTTCTTCCTATTTCCTCTGCTATCCTCATCATAAATCTTCTAGACAGTATAGTTGTTTCTTCTTCATTGCATCTTTCTGCAATGGCCTTTTGTATATTCAAAGTATTTACCATATGAAGCTTAATTGGTCCGCAGTACTTTGATAATATTCTAGCCAAATCTCTGACCTTTTCTTGAGATCTCTCATTTGTGAAAGGATAAGAGTGAAAATGAACAGCCTCTATATCCACACCTCTTTTTGCAACAAGCCAACTTGCTACCGGACTATCTATTCCTCCTGACAATAGAGTAATAGCCTTACCATTAGTTCCAAGTGGTAGACCACCATAGGCAGCAACTGAATCTGCATATACAAGGGTATGCTCTTTTCTATATTCACAAGTTATTGTAACATCTGGATTTCTAACATCTACCTTTATGCTATCATTTTTTAGATTGGATAAGACGTATCCACCTATATCTATGCTCATTTCTTGAGATGTAAGCCTAAAATCTTTATCTCCCCTCTTTGAAGCAATCTTAAATGTCTTTGCACCCTCTCTTATCTTTTGCTCCAACATTTCCAATGCAGTCTGCTTCAAAACATCATAATCCTTCTCTCTTTTTATCGCTGGAGATACTCCTACAATTCCAAAAACCTTTCTAATTTCTTCAATAGCTTGTGCATAATTTGAATCATCCACATCTATATATATTCTTCCATACTCCTTATATACATTGAAATCTCCAATAGATTTCAGCATATTTCTAATGTTTCTTATTAATTTGTTCTCAAATAGGTATCTATTCTTTCCCTTGACCCCTATTTCACCATACTTTGCAATTAAAATATTATACATTATTTCATCCTTTCATATTTTTTTAGCGTTTTTTTCTAGATAAAAGCCTTATTGTATCCACATATACACATAGTTTTTCAACAGCATAATCTATTTCTTCTTTTGTAGTGAGATCGCTTAAACTAAATCTTATTGTTCCATCAATCAAATTGTCCTTCAATCCAATTGCCTTTAGTACATGACTACCCTTTTTCTTTGACGAACAGGCTGAACCAATTGATACATAAACTCCATCATCACCTAAATAATGTAGCAACGCCTCTCCCTTCACATCCTCAAAACTTATGTTTAGTATGTGACACACTCCATCTTCTATGTTTGAATTTATCTTTATATCCTTGATTTTACTAGATATTTGTTTACATAGATAGTTTCTAAGAGTTTTTATTTCATCTATTTTTTTGTCTATATCTTCAAAAAGAATGTCAACAGCCTTACCAAGTCCATATATACCTGAAACATTTTCTGTTCCCGGTCTAATACCAAATTCCTGACCGCCTCCAGTTATCAGTGGTTTAAATTTTGAAATATCTTTTATATACATAAATCCAATTCCCTTTGGACCATGTATCTTATGACCACTGACACTTAGGTAATCTACTTCTAGATTTCTTACGTTAAAATTTATTTTTCCATATGCCTGAACAGCATCTACATGAAATCTTACATCTGGATATGACTTCAAAATATCTGCTATTTCTTTTATTGGCTGTATAGAGCCTATTTCATTATTGACAAACATAATGCTTACCAAGCAGGTTCTATCGCAAAGAGATTTTTTTAATTCTTCTATATTTATTACTCCAAATTCATCTACATTTAAATATGTAACCTCATATCCCTCTTTTTCTAAATCCTCCATTGTTTTTAAAACAGAAGGGTGCTCGATTTTGGTAGTTATTATATGATTTTTTTTCTTGCTTTGTTTTACAGCACTTCTGATAATTGCATTATTTCCCTCAGTTCCACCAGATGTAAAGAATATATTTTTTTCATCTGCTTTGATGGTACTTGCTATTTTTTTTCGTATCTGTCTTATTTTTTTCTCTATGTCAAATCCTCTCTTATGTGCAGAAGATGGGTTTCCAAATTCATCAGTAAGAGATAAAACTACTGCTTCAACTACCTCATCATAGGGCTTGGTAGTAGCACTGTTATCTAAATACGCTTCCATAAACTTCCTCTCTTCCAATAATCTACTTCAAATTTGTTATTATCAAACTATTATTATATCATATATTGTATATATAATAAAGTCCTCCATCCTATGATATGTCAATTTTTTTTATAATACTATTCTTTATAAACATCATTGTATACAAATTATATTTAATATAATTTTTTCTTAAATTTTACTAAAAATATTATATAAATAAGGTATAATTAATTAAAGTAAGTTACAATTAATAATAATTTTATTTTTAGGAGGCAAATTTATGGAAAATAATTTTTGTAGATTGAGTAAAAAATCATGGTCTGCAAAACTTGTATACAATGTTGTTTTGTATTCTTGCATCTTTATTGTAATTGCAATTTTGTACATGGTATTACATAGCTTTAATCTTCCAAAAAGAGTATTATTTATAGGCGATATAATATGTTTATTTATATTGATATTATCACTGATTAGTTCTATTTTGGATTTGACAATTGGATTCAAAAGATATGGATACAAAATAAGCGATTCATCCATAGAGATAATACATGGAGTATATTTTACAAATATCAACATAATTCCTATAAGAAGAATTCAACAGGTATCAATGGAGCAGGGACCCATCCTTAGATTATTTAATCTATACAATGTTTCCATAGTCACTGCTGGTTCAAACACATCAATAGAATATCTTTCTGATGATGTATCAAGTCAAATTGTATCTAATTTGAACAATAAGATTAATTATTTTGCTACCATTTCTCAAAATAAAACTGAAAATTATACAGGTATAATCCAAGGCTTAAAATCAATTTCTCAAAATAATACTGAAAATTATACAGGTATAATACAAGATTTAAAATCAGATGATAATAAAAACAGCGATTGTATTGCCCCATGTAATAATAAACATGATTTGTCATAAGCTTTATGATAATTTTTATGAGATTTTGCAACCTATGTTTATACAAAACTGTATGAAATTTAAGCTAGATTTACATATGTTTTGCATTATATTTACAGTAATAAGTTTATGGAGGTTTTAGATGAATTTATACAATAGTAAGTTTATTGATTTTGGTGACAATGAGATAAGATTTAGAAATCATCCACTCTATATATTTAGTGGAACTTTGCCCTTAATTGTATTTCTAGGAACCATTATTTTTAATATCATAAAAAAAGTGTTCGAGGATAAGGACGGATTTTCGATATCAAAACTGATTGCTAATTTAACAAAAAAAATTAGCCCATCTTTTTTATTGATTATACTTCTTATATTCCTAGCCTTTGTTATATTTACGATATTTAGGTATTATTTATTGTGGAAAAACACAACTATAAGTCTTAGTAACACTAGCATAGTTTCAAAAAAATACGGTTTGATATTAAAAAAAGATAAGACATCACTTATAAATAAGGTTACAAATGTTAATATTAATACAAATGTATTCTTAAACATATTTTCTGTAAGCAAGGTTACGATAGATATAAATTCTGCTGAAACCTTTAATACCTTTGATTATGTAATATATCTGCCAAATGATATTTCATATTTTTTTAGAGATTCTATCAAAAATCTCCAAAATGATATGACTATAAAAGATATTATTTTGCATATAAATAAAAATACAACTGAGAAAGATATCGATACGACACATAACGATACTATATTGTTTGAAAGAAGGTTTTCTGTATCAGATCTTATCATCCATACACTTTTAGATTCAGGTATCCTCTATAGTATATTTATGATGATTATTTCAAGATCTAACAAAACCTTATTCGCTATATTTAGTATTACCTCTATATTTTCATTGATTAAGGGTATTGTGAAAATATTTGTGAAATATTATAATTTTAAAATTGCAAAATACAAGGATCACCTAAGTATTTCCTATGGATTGATTAATAAGGAAGAATTTGTATTGGATTCAAAATCAATTATATCCTATGGCATAAAGGAAAATTTTCTATCCAAGATATTGGGGTATCAATTGGTAAACCTTGATATAATAGGTTATGGAAACAGTGGGGATGAGACTAAGTACGCTTCTTTATTTATGAAAAAAAGCAAGATTGATGAATATGTTAAAAACATAGGTGGAGACATAAAGACAAATGAAAATACTTATATCAAAAAACCTCGTACCCTTTATATATATTATTTTATTCGCTCGTTTATATTCATCTTCCTTCCTAGTGTGATTGTGTATATCGGCTTTCCAAAATTTTATATACCTGTAATAGGTTTTTTTATCTGTTTTGTAACCTCATATATTGCACTCATCTATTCTGAAGTAAAGATATGCAGTGATTGCATCGTGATAAAGAGAGGTGTTTTTTCAAAGTCTATTGAAAACGTCCCCTACAAAAAAATTGAATCTGTAGGTATTTCTTATTCTCCAATCAGTAAATATTTTGGAGTCTCAAATCTAAACTATGCTATTCGTGATTCTACAGTAGGTAAAAAAATTGATTCTACAGGACTGTTTCATAAAGAAATTTTTGAGGAAATTGTTCAGTTTTACAAAAATGGAGAAGCATAAGCTTCTCCATTTTATTATCATTTTATTATTATTTTGTTATTATTTTATTATTATTTTATTATTATTTTGTTATTGTTTTGTTATTAATCCTCTTATATAAAGTTTTCACCTCGATATGTTTGTCCACTTTTTATGTTTTAAAACATATTTTTATAAAACCTTATCAAAAAAGTCTTTTGCTCTTTCTGATTTAGGGTTGTTGAATACTTCTTCTGGGCTTCCATCTTCAACAATTACACCACCATCTACAAATATTACTCTGTCTGCAACTTCTTTAGCAAATCCCATTTCGTGAGTTACTATTGCCATTGTCATACCTTCTTTTGCCAATTCCTTAATAACATCTAATACCTCTTTTACCATTTCAGGGTCTAGTGCTGATGTCGGTTCATCAAAAAGCATCATATCAGGTTCCATAGCCAATGCTCTTGCTATTGCAATTCTCTGTTTTTGACCACCTGATAATTGAGATGGATAGGAATCTTTTTTGTCTAATAGTCCTACTCTTTCAAGAAGTTCTAATGCCTTTTTTTCCGCTTCTTCCTTTGATTTATTCTTTACTTTTATAGGAGCAAGTGTTATGTTGTCCAATATAGTTTTATTTGGGAAAAGGTTGAAATTTTGGAATACCATTCCTATTTTTTCTCTTATTTTATCTATATTTTTCTTATTATCTATTATACTTTCCCCTTCAAATATTATATCTCCAGAAGTAGGTTCTTCTAATAGATTCATACATCTCAAAACCGTACTCTTTCCTGAACCAGAAGGACCTACTATAACTACAATATTACCTTTGTCTATTTCAAGGTCTATACCTTTGATTACATCTAGGTTTCCAAATGATTTTTTTAGATTTTTTATCTCTAATAATATTTCCGTACTCTTCATTGTTTCTCCTTTTCACATATTATTTCTAATCTTTATTTAGATAGCATTTACTAACTTTGTTCTACGATATTTACTCTCTATACTTTTCCTTCATAGTATTTTGTCTTAGTTTTGTAGTATTTTCTATTTTTTTATTGTGTATTTATTTTCTAACTATCTAGTGTTTTTCAGTATTTGATAGTTTTTTCTATAACCTCATTAATTTTTGTCTACCTAGTATCTTAGGTATTTAATAGTTTTTAATCTAATTGATTTTCGACTATCTAATGCTTTTCAGTATTTGATAGTTTTTTCTCGAAATATCCTATTACCCTAGATAGAGTAAATGTGATTACAAAGTATATAAGTGCAGCAAATAAATATGTTTCCAATGATTTGTACGTTGCATTTGCTACTGTTCCAGCTACAAACATTATGTCTGTTATACCTACTATAGATATTATAGCCGATTCCTTAACCAATGTGATAAATTCATTTGCAAGTGCAGGTAATATGTTTTTTATAGCCTGTGGTATTATTATATATCTCATAGCCTGAGTATATGATAATCCTAAAGATCTAGATGCTTCCATCTGTCCCTTATCTATTGACTGTATTCCAGATCTCATTATCTCTGCAATATATGCTCCTGAATTTAGAGTAAGAGAAAATACTCCTCCTGTAAATAAACTTCCTAAACCAAATATACTTGGAAAATTTATACCTATCTGTGGTAGTGCAAATGCTATTATCATCAACTGCACCATCAAAGGAGTATCTCTTATTATCTCTATGTATACACTAGATATAAATTTTAATATTTTGATATTAGACATCTTTGCCAAGCAGGCAAGAGTACCCAATATGAATCCTCCTATAACTGCTAGAAATGACACCAATATTGTAATGCCAGTTCCCTGCAGGAATGTTCCCATATAATCTGCTAAAAACGTCATCTTTATCCTTTCTTCTTTTGATTAATTATTTTGAGCCTTTTCTACTAGGTTTACAGCATTTGTAAGTATCTTATCATATTCACCTGTAGAATTTAGCGTTTTTATTTCTTCATTTATGTCTTTTAAGAATGATGCATTATTTCCTTTATTTATAGCAATTGCCATTGATTCTTCATCTCCGCCTGTAGTCAATTTTGTATTTGCAACCTTTATACCACTTATCTTACCTTCTGTCAATTTTGCAACCTTGCTATTAAGTATTACAGCATCTATGTTTCCATTTTTTAAATCTAATATTAGGTTGTTTACAGACTTCATTGAAGTTATCTTCTCTGCTTTTAAAGTATCCTTTGCGTATGTTTCTTGAGTTGATCCCTTTTGAACACCTATCTTCATTTTCTTCAATTCTGACTCATTCTTTATCTTATCAACGTTATCTGCCTTTACTACTACAGCATTTTCACCCTTGAAATATATGTCTGAAAAGTCTACAACTTGCTTACGTTTTTCATTAGGTGTCATACCTGTTATAACCATGTCTACCTTATTAGCCTTTAGTGCAGGTATTAGTGCATCAAAGTCCATTGCCTTGACTTCTAACTTTACACCTATTTTATCAGCTATTTTTTGAGCTACGTCTATATCAGCTCCTACTATCTTACTTTTTCCATTCTCTGGAATAACAAATTCAAATGGTGGATAGTCAGGTGATGTACCAACTATTAATTTTCCACTTGATTTTATCTGAGATAATACATCCTTATCTTTTGATTTCTCTTGTCCACAACCTACCATTGCAACGCCCATAACTGCTACTAATCCTAATGCCAATAATTTCTTTAATCCCTTTTTCATCTTCATTCTTCCTTTCTCTACACTTTTTTTACTTTTTACATATTTTTTAGTTAATTCGAATTATTTTAAATTCAATGTTTATTTATATTGTACCATCCTATAGTGTTATTACACCGATAATGATAGATACTAAATACCGTTTATAGAGTTCTTATCCAGATACTGGTTCATATTTAATACCGGCTATAGAGTTCTTACTCAAATACTGGTTTGTATTTAATACCAGCTATAAAGTTCTTACTCAAACTCTGGTTCGTATTTAATACCAGCTATAAAGTTCTTACTCAAACTCTGGTTCATATTTAATACCGGCTATAGAGTTCTTACTCAAATACTGGTTTGTATTTAATATCATCTATAAAACTTTTATTACATCTTTGAATTGTATAAAAAAAATCTCCTAGGCATATGCCTAAGAGACGAATTAACCGCGTTACCACTCTTATTGATAGGAAATTTCCTATCCTCTCAAACCCTTAAGGCGGGGAACCTGTTTGAATACTCTTTCGTTACAATGTATTGCGACTTATATAATTTCCTCAAACAACCTCGGAAGCTCTCTTCATAATATACTCCAATGTCTGACTCACACCATACTCAGACTCGCTGAAAATTTGTATATACTACTCTCTTCGTCATAGGATATATTAAATTTATGTGCACATTCAAGACTCAAGCTCATACTGACTATTGTCTTTGCTTGAAGTTCTTATCTAGCATTATATAATAATAATTAATATTAAGTCAAGACTTTTTTTAAAATTTATCTCTAGAAAATTTATAAATTTTATATTCTATAAGCCATATCTATTCTATAGCCTGTGTCTATAAATCATTCTTGGATTTTGGAATATAAAAAGGCTATTGATGAAAACCATAAATTGGGGGAGGTTTTTGTCATCAATAGCCCTTCTATAGCATTGTCTTATAATATTTAGCTATATGCTATAATATATAAATATCCATTTTTTTTCATTTCAAACATATTTTTTTATTTTTTTTATTTTTTTTTATTTTACGTTCTTATTTTGTATTCTTAATTTTAATTTTAATTTTTATTTGTGTTTTTATTTTCTATTCTTATTTTGCATCTTTATTTTGCATCTTTATTTTGCATCTTTATTTTCGTTTTCATTTTTTCATCATTTAGTATTTCTTCAAGAAACCTTGATTTAGGTATTGTTTTATTGAACCTTTTTGATGGATAGCTTATAGTCAAATTATTTTTTGCCCTTGTCATTCCAACATACAATAGTCTACGTTCTTCTTCATAGTTTGGATCCTTTGGTTCTTCATCTTCCTGACTAATAAATGGTATCAATGTGTCATTTATTCCGATTAGATATACATTTTCAAACTCTAGTCCTTTTGAACTGTGCATCGTTGTTAATACAACACCTTCTGTATCTATTTCACCTAGGTTTTTCGCCTTATTTTCGCTTCTATTTTTCATTTCTTCTTTTACTTCATCTATGTGCTTGAAAAAATCAAATATTGTTTTATACTGCTTTGATGCATTTTCTATTTCATCCATTATATCTATTATCTGACTTGATTTTATCTTTCTTTCATGACAGTATTCTAGTATATATCTGTCATAATCTAAAGTTGATCTCACATATGATATAGCATATTCTGGTTTTAGCCTTTTTATATATTCAAGATCTGAATACAGGTCTTCCAAATTATTTTTTTGGAATTTTTTTATATTATCATTATCCATCAGACTTTCAAAAAAATCTTCACTATTTAGAGCTTTTTTTACATTTTCCTTGGATATATATCTAAATGGTCTGTTTATTATTCTCGCCCAATCCTCATTAGTTCCAATGTTTGTCGCAACCCTAAGGTATGATATAAGGTCAATGGCCACCCAGTGGTCATATATGCTTTTTGGTGTATCTTTTATAACAAATGGTATTCTTTCATCCATGAATACATCTACAAATGACCTTGCCTGTCTATTCGTTCTATATATTACGGCAAAATCCTCATAGGTGTATTTCTTTTTTTCTACCATTGACTTTATTTCTTTCGCTATATCCCTAGCTTCATCATCACAGTCCTTAGGATTTATATATTTTATACATCCATCATCATCCATATTAGGTGTTATCTTTTTTTCATATCTTATCTTATTATTTTTTATTAGCTTTTGGGACAAACCCACTATGTTTTTCTTAGATCTATAGTTTATATCTAATATTATCTTTTTCGTATTTGGGAAGAATTTTTCAAAGTCTATCATAAAATCTGGCCTTGCACCTCTGAATCCATATATACTTTGATCCTCATCTCCTACCACAAATATATTATTAGTTGGTGATGATATCATTCTTACTACTTCAAACTGCACTCTATTAATATCTTGAAACTCATCTATCAATATGTATCTAAATACATTTCGTACAATATCCAATACCTCTTCATTTTCTTGTAATAATTTGTATGTTAGGACGAGCATATCGTCAAAGTCTATTTTACCTGTAGATTTTTTTGATTTTTCATATAGCCTAAATATATCTTGAAATTCTTCATTATTAAATACCTGAGATCTAAACTCGTCTGGCTCAAGCATTTCATTTTTTACATAAGATATCTCAGACAATACATCTAAGACGTCATCATCACTGTAGTTTTTTATTTTGAGATGTTTTATAATATTTTTTGCAAGCTTGAATCTGTCCCCTTCCATAATTAGATTATCCATGCTTATATCTGTATATCTTCTCAATATCCTAAAAAATATTGAATGAAAGGTTCCAAAGTTTACTTTTTTTAGTCTATCGTCCTTGCCTAGGTCGAGTGTTCTTTTTTTCATATCTATTGCAGAAGCCTTTGTAAAGCTAATTGCAAGTATTCTAGTCGGCGATATATTTTCTTCCTTAACTAGGTTTGTTATACGATGTGCTATTACCCTTGTTTTTCCAGATCCCGGTCCAGCCAATACAAGACAGGGACCATCTCTATGAAACACAGCTAATTCTTGATTTTTATTTAGATTCAAACAAACACCTCCTTAATATATTGTACACAAGAATTCAATTTATATTTTACACACAAACTCGACATATGTTTTATACACGAATTTGTCTTATATTTTACAAATACATTTGAGTTATGTTTTATACACAAACTAGATTAGTATTTTTAAACAGGAATTCAATCTATATTTTACACACAAACTTATATTTTTTCTATGCATATCAATTGAGTTAATTGGTCTAACATTCTTGCCGATTCTGTTTGGTTCACCATTATGGTCAATCTATCGCCCTCAAGCATCCTTGTACATCCTCTAGGTATGATTTCTGTATCACCTCTGTCAATAGATACTACAAGACAGTTCTCAGGCCATTTAACCTCTGATAATTTTTTTCCATCTACCATACTTTCAAGGCAAACAGTAAGTTCAACAAGGGTCTTCTTATCCTTTTCACCCTTGTATTCATGTTTTCCACTACTTAATATATCCTCTAATAACTGATCGTAAATTGGATGTACTCCCAACAAATCTGACACTATCATTGCAACAAAGACTACAAGAGCAAGAGGCAGAAGATGTTCTAAACTACCTGTCATTTCAAACACCAATACGATACCAGTTATTGGTGCCTTTACAATTGCAGCAAAATTCCCAGCCATTGCAAATACAGCAAAGTTGATTAAGTATATATGCGGTATATGTAGGTACTTTATACAAAATGTTCCAACTGATGCACCAAGTAATGTTCCTATTGCTAGAAGAGGAAAGAATATACCTCCAGGAACTCCCGATGAAAATGAAATAAATGTAAATAAATATTTAAATATAGCTATTGATATCAAGGCAATTACACCGTAGTTTAGTTTGTCTATGTTGATTATTACAGTATGACCCCCACCAAGCATTAGTGGAAAAAATAAACCTACAAGTCCTGAAAATATAAATGGTATTAGTATTTTGTATTCTATTTTTATAGGTAATTTTCTATATAATTTTTTTGATTTTAAGATTCCATTATTAAAAAACCAACTACTGCATCCAATCACTATTCCCAAAAGTATCAGTGACCAATAGTATTTTATAGGCATTGTATAAAATTCTTTGAACCACAATGATGGTTGAAGTCCCAAAAACGACTTTGTTATGGCATCTGATGATAAGGCAGCAACCATTGCAGACATTAGTACTATTGGAGAGAAGTTTTTGTGTGCTTCTTCCAATGCAAACATAACCCCTGCTAGTGGTGCATTAAATGCAGCTGCCAATCCCGCTGCAGCACCACTTGTTATAAGGTACTTATGTTCATAATCCATTTTATTTGTCTGTTTTGAAATTCCTTCACCAATTGCAGCACCTATCTGAACAGATGGGCCTTCTCTACCTACAGATAATCCACCAGCAAGAGATACAAGACCACCGAGATACTTAAATATCAAGATTTTTTTCCAATTAGTCTGCATCCTTCTAGTTATTGTACCCTCTACCTGAGGTATACCTGAACCAGATATATTAGGCTCGGCTTTTACACACTGTGCTACAAATATCGCCATTATAGACAGCACAGAAAACATCACAATAATCGCTATTGGATTGTTGTGATATTTTTCTACATTATGTTTAAAAAAGTGCAAGAAATAATCTCCAAGTATCCTATATGAGCAGACTACCATACCAGTTATAACACCTATTACCATAGAATATCCAATCATTCTATATTTAAGTGTTTCCGTAGTTTTTAGCATACTCGGTATGTCATCGCAACATTCTCCATTAAAATTACCATTCAATTTTTTTAACTTACAAATAGTCCTTCTTAACATAATCTCCTCCAAAAACTATATTTTAGCCTGAGTTATATTTTTACAAGCTTTTATAACATGGCTTGCCAAAACAGATGTTGTAACTGTACCTACCCCACCTGGAACCGGAGTTATAAGAGATATCTTAGCCATAACATCCTCTGTATCCACATCTCCACATAGTTTTCCATCTTCATCAAAATTTATTCCTACGTCTAATACGATAGCCTTGTCATTAAAGTAGGTACTATCTATAAATTTTGCCCTTCCAACACAAGATATTATAATATCGCTTGACTTTGTTATATCTTTTATGTTTTCAGTCTTTGAGTGGCAAATTGTAACTGTTGCGTCTCTGTTTAATAATAAAAGAGATAGCGGTTTGCCAACCACAAGAGATCTACCAATTACAGCTACCTTTTTCCCTACCAAATCAATACCGTAATAGTCTAATATTTCAACAACTGCCTTTGGTGTGCATGGTGGGAATGCATCTTCATCGCCATACATAAGTTTTCCTATATTAATTGGTGAAAAACAATCTACATCCTTTCTCGAATCTATGTACTGTTCTATCACTTCTTCACATAAATGCTTTGGAAGAGGTCTAAAACACAATATACCATGAACAAAATCATCCTTATTCAATTTTTGTATTTCTTCAATATACTCTTTTTCTGTTATAGAAGAGTCTAGGTTAATTACCTCTGTTTCTATCCCACATTTCATACATCTATTGATGGCAGCTCTTTCATAGGCCATATCATCATCATTATTTCCTACACGAACCATTGCCAATTTGGGAATTATTCCTTTATCTCTCAAAAGTTCAGCATCCTTTTTTACATTCTCTGTAAGGTATGCTGAAACAAGATTTCCTTTTAATAATTTATCGTTATTTTCCAAACAATCACCTTCCTTCTATACAATATTTTATCATATTTTAATGAATTCTTCCCATTTATTTCTAAATTAACATCAAAAAATAAGTATGGATTATCAACTTTGTATTAGTATCCATACTTATTTTGTATTTACTTATTTTGTATTTACTTATTTTGTATCTACTTATTTTGTATCTACTTATTTTGTATCTACTTATTTTGTATCTACTTATTTTGTATCTACTTATTCTATATCTACTTATTCTATATCTACTTATTCTATATCTACTTATTCTGTATCTACTTATTTCATATTCTTAACTTCCTAGTTAAACATTAATTCTTCAACTACCTTTGAGTAGATTTCTTCACATTTTTTATCCACTTTTTCCGTAATTTCTACAGTTTTTTCCCACATAGTTTCTACATACTCTATGTCTTTTATTGAATTGATATTTATTAGTACATTTATTTTTGCTCCCTTGCATGCAGATTTTAACATCATAACTCCTACACCTACATCGCTTATCAACATCTTTGATCCCTTTGTTAACAATTCTTCATGTAGGCTCAAAATATCTTCACATGCTAGTATTAATTTAAAGGGTACCTCTGCTGCTCTTTTCAAGCATCTTTGCATAGTTTCATCTTTCAATTTTTTTTCTTCCTCTGTTTCTTCCGGCATTTTATATGCAGCAGATAATGGCATAAATGCCTCACAATCTTCATCTACCATATTCAATATCTCTGTTGAAAGTTTTTCAGTATGGGATAATATTCTTTTTATATCTTCATCATACTCTATATATTTCTTTTTTCCAACGGTGAAATTGGACACCATCGATGCAAGGGCATTGGATAATGATAATGCATAGGCACATACACTTCCTCCTCCTGGCATGGTTTTTTTTGAACCAACATCATTGGAAAATTCTATCAAACTCAAATTTATATTCTTCATGTATTCCTCCTAGAATAATCCGCTTATCTTTCCTGTAGAATCTACATCTATTCTTTCAGCAGCAGGTCTCTTTGGAAGGCCTGGCATCTTCATTATAGCTCCTGTCAATACGACGATGAATCCTGCTCCAGCAGATACTGTCAAATCCCTTACTCCTATTCTAAACCCTGTTGGTCTTCCAAGTTTAGTCTGGTCATCAGATAGAGAGTACTGAGTTTTTGCAATACATACAGGTAATTTGCCAAATCCCAACTCCTCTAGTTCTTTTATCTGTTTTTCCGCCTCATTTGTATAGTCTACACCGTCTGCTCCATAAATTTTCGTAGCAACTGCATCTAGCTTTTCTTTTATAGTCGTATCATCTTCGTAACAGAACTTAAACTCAGAATTATCTTCCTCTATTAATTTCAATACTTCCTCTGCTACTGCAACTCCACCTTTTCCTCCTTTTTCCCATACCTCAGATAAGGCTACATTTACACCCAATTCTCTACATTTATCTTCTATTAATTTAAGCTCCCTATCCGTATCAGTTGGAAATTTGTTAATTGCAACAACGGCTGGAAGTGAGTACACCTTTGTTATATTTTCAATATGTTTCAATAAATTTGGAATACCTTTTTCCAAGGCATCTAGGTTTTCTTCGTTTAATCTATCCTTTGCTACACCACCATTATACTTCAACGCTCTAACAGTAGCTACTATTATTACTGCATCAGGTTTTATATTAGCCTGTCTACACTTTATATCAAGGAATTTTTCTGCACCTAAATCTGCCCCAAATCCTGCCTCTGTTACTACATAATCGCTCATATGAAGTGCCATCTTTGTTGCAATTATAGAGTTACATCCATGTGCTATGTTTGCAAATGGTCCACCGTGAATTATTGCAGGAGTGTGTTCAAGCGTCTGGACCAAATTAGGTTTTAATGCATCCTTTAGTATGGCTGCCATAGCTCCATTTGCCTTCAAATCCCTCGCTGTTACTGGTTTTGAATCATAGGTATAGGCAACAACTATATTACCCAGCTTTTCCTTTAACTCCTCTATATTATTAGAAAGACAAAATGTAGCCATTATTTCTGATGCTACTGTTATATCAAAACCATCTTCTCTAACTACACCATCTACCTTTTTTCCCAATCCATCAATTACATTTCTAAGCTGTCTATCATTCATATCTACACATCTTCTCCATGTAACCCTCTTAGGATTTATATTCAACTCATTTCCTTGGTATATATGGTTATCCAACATAGCTGCTAAAAGGTTATTTGCAGCACCAATTGCATGCATATCTCCTGTAAAGTGAAGATTTATATCTTCCATAGGTATAACTTGTGAATATCCACCACCTGCTGCACCACCTTTGATACCAAATACCGGACCCATAGAAGGTTCTCTTAATGCTGTTATAACGTTCTTTCCCAAATAGCTCAAAGCATCTGCTACACCTATAGATGTAGTCGTCTTTCCCTCTCCCGCTGGAGTTGGATTTATAGCTGTAGTAAGTATAAGTTTTCCTCTCTTATTTTCTATTTTGTTCAAGACATTATAGTCAATCTTTGCCTTATATCTTCCATAAAGCTCTATATCCTCTTCTTCAAGACCAATCTTTTTTGCGATTTCTCTAATGTCCAAAGCAGTTGCTTCCTGTGCTATCTCAATATCTGATTTAAAATTCATAATGAAACCTCCTATTTGCGATTATTTTTTAACATAGTTTTTATATAATTCGTATATATACGAATTATTTTTTTAAATTACCTAATACTATTATATTTTTTTATTATAAATAAGTCAACATAAAAACCTTGGTGAAATTTAACTCTTTTTATACTTTTGTTACAATCACATCAACATAAAAAACTGGGGAAATTTAACTCTTTTTATACTTTTGTTACAATCACATCAACATAAAAAACTGAGGAAATTTTACTCTTTTTATACTTTTACAATAAATATCTAAATATAAAAACCTTGGTGAAATTTGATTACATTCTATACAAACGTTATCTTTAACTCACCAAGGTTTTCTAATATTATATATATGTTTTATTAATCGATTTATTTATTAAAACTGTGCAAAACTTGATCCAAATTCTTCACACTGTGCTAATCCAGCATCATCTGGAGTTTCGTTTATAATTAGTCCTTCTCCATCGAAAACATTAGCTCCTGCCTGCTCTGTTCTTTCAACCCAGTTTCTCATCCATTCACCATCGCCCCATCCGTATGAACCGAATAAAGCAACCTTCTTACCTGATAGACTAGATTCTACTCCCTCGAAAAATGGCTCGAATTCAGCTTCTTCAAGAACTTCTGCACCCATAGATGGACAACCAAACATAAGCATTTCATATCCATTAACATCTGGTGTTGACTCTGATATATTAACTACATCATACTCAACTCCTGCCTTAGCCAAACCATTTCCTATAGCATTTGCCATAGCCTCTGTGTTTCCTGAACCACTCCAATAAAATACTCCTACTTTTTTCAATTTCTTATCCTCCTATGCTATTTTAATATTTTGAAATTTGTCTATGATATTAACTAAATTTCTACCCTTCTTTAATTCATATGATACGATTACCTTTGTTTTATCGTATATGGAAAAACTCTTAATAGCTTCTTCTCTATTTCCATAAACCTTCCAATATCCACAGTATGTATAATTTTTTCCCTTATTCTCGATAAAACCAATTACATCATCTATGGGATAACCAAGAAATGCACCTATCTCATGAGGGAATTCTTTCATATCCATCCTAGACTTTAGAACAGACAAGTAATCCATCAGTTTGTCAGATTTTTTGTATCCGTATCCTTTAATAATTTCAAAAATATCTTTTCTATTCAAATACAACTTCAATGAGTTTTCACGATATACTAACAATAATATCCTCTCACCACATTCACATAGCTTTTCTATGTATATATTATTTTTATTGAGCTTTTTATTGTAAGAATCAACAAGCAAACCTATCTCCGGTATTTCCTTTTTTGAAATTGATACTAGATTAGACACCTTATGATTCAACAAAACAGGCGAACAAAACATTGCTAGTTTGTCCTCGAATATTCTAGATGTCATAATAAAACCTCCCAAACAAATTAAATCAATGATATTTAATATCATTTACTACCCTATTTCATTATATAACTACTGATATTGAATGTCAATAGCATTTAGATTATTTTATTATTTTTTAACCTATGGAAATATTAAAAGCGACCTATTGTGCTAGGTCGCTCAAATTTCATTATCATACTTTACATAGTGTGATTATAATTTGTTAACTTTTCATTTTTAATTCTTGTAATTACTAGAATACATAAGTATTTGTTATAATTCTTGTATTTACTAAATATAAGAATTATTTGTTAGAGTGTTTGTAATTTCAAGAATTTAATAATATCCATCTGGATCTTCTTCATTTCCCCACCATACATTTGCATATCCGTTTTCTATTCCAACACCAAAGGTATTAAGTCTATTCCAATAACCTTCACCAATTATTGTGCCATTATGTGCCGGTGATTTTTTCCAAAGGTTCAATGCAATATCTGGCGTAATTTTTCCGTTATGCATTACACAAGAAATTTCATATCCTTTGCCTTTGTAATTTGTAAGTTCAGAAGGCTTAGACCACACTAAGTCTGCATATACATGATCAGGTGTGTAAATTACACCCTTCCATTTGTCAGAACCATATGACCAACTGTGTAAGTTGCCCTTAATTCCTCTAGAGTCAACTTGTTTATCTAAATCTGGATGGGAAATTTGATCTTTTGTATGTATTCTGGCTACTTCAGTCAAACTCTTTGATATCTTCAGTCTAGGCAGACCCTTTTCTTCTCTATATTCATTTATCAATACAGCTAATTCAGCTTCATATGGAGAAAGTCCATTTTTGATAAGTCTATTATACTCTTCCATATCTTCTGGCTTTATACTAGGTTTTTTAACTTCATTTTTAGAGTTCTTGTCATTTAAGTTATTTTTGTCATTTGAATCCAACTTATCATTTGGATTTAGCTTATTGTCATTTTCTCCAAAGAAGGTATCTATACAAACTAATACATCCTTATTTTCATACTTAGTTATACCTAGATATATATTATGTGACTTGAAATTAGGATTTATCATATTATTTTTAAATCCTTCATAGGCAGTTAGGAATACATCATAGAACTTTTTAGCTACTTCTTTTGGTGACTTTTCTAATTCACTTAAAGGAAGGGTTATTATATTTTGACCTCTATATGTAGAAAGATTTCCGTAATCATATATAGACATTAAATCCTTACCATCACTTCTCTTTCCATCTTTTATACTATTTAGTTCCTTAATAAGGGTCTGTGAACCACTGTTAGCCAATGTATTTATGACTAGAGATGTTTTTCCGTTTTTTGTTCTATAATCATTGACTAATTTGTACAACTCATCCTTTATGCTTGATTCGTTCTTTTTCAACAACTCTTGAGTAGATAGACTCGGTTTTATTTCTTCCTTGTTTTTTAACTTATCTATTATTGAATTTGAAATAGAATTAGGACCACCTACAACATATATGTGCTTCTTTTTATCTAAAAACTTTAACTCTTCATTATCAATTGTTTTTCCTACTAGGAATATAGGTGCCTTTTTATTGTAACTTAAACTAATTGCAGATAGAGCATCTGGAAAGTTTTCTCCACTTGCAAGAGTTATCGATTCTTCATTGCACTCCTTATTAATTAAAAATGATGTTTCGTATCTATTGCTTCCAGATATTCTCTTTCCATTGTATCCAGGAAGAGGAAGAGATGAATTACCTCCTATAACTGTTATATTTCCCTTAAATTCAGGCATCTTATATCCATCACTTAAAGCCAGAAGCGATTTATTTTTCATCATAAGTCCTGATGCAGATAGAGCATCTGGAAAATTTTTACCATTTACAACTATAAGGTTGTCTGCATTTGTAATCTTTTTTGTTTCAGACATTATAATATTAGAAGTTTCATATCTATTGCTTCCACCTAATCTTTCAGTTTTTGCAATAGATGATAGTTCATTTTCAACATTATTATCTACAGATGAAGTTCCTCCTAATATGTATATTTTCTTTGGATTTAATTTTTTTATTTCATTTTTTACACTCGAAGGAACGTAATTTGATTCTACTAACAATGTCGGTGCATTTAAAGCAATAGAAAGCTGTCCACCTGTTAGTGCGTCCGCAAATTGCTTACCATTTGCTACTATAATATAGTCAGAATTTTTAAAAACTTTCTGTGATATTTTAGATGATGTTTCATATCTATTACTTCCATATACAAAATCTATCTTTTCATCGGCAAATGAAAAAACAGGTATCGATGAAAGCAAAAGAGATAAACTCATAATTAATGATAATTTTTTTACCTTCATAATTAAAACCTCCCAAATATTTATCATTATATTCATTATTATAACATATTTTTATACATTATTCTATTTTCGATTGTTAATGTTATTTATTTTTATTGGTTTTTGTATATTTAAAATCCAGCTTGATTATTCAATTTATAATTCAAGCTGGATAAATTTTCTAAAATATATTTACCTTTTAAGTTGATTTTTTAAAATATATTTAGCTGCTCTGTAATTTTTTTTAAATATATTTAGCTTCCGATCTAATTTTCTAAAATACATTTACCTTTAGATATACGTCTATTACTTCTATCACTTCATTTGCCCTTTCAATCATTTTTTCAAAGCTTTTGTAGTCTATGCTTCCTGTCTTAGTATCAAATATTCCTTTGCAACACATATCATGAAGAACTTGAGCTACTATTACATTTGAATGTATTGACATCAGTGCTCCTTGGTTTTTATCTAATTCCTTCCAATTTTTTGCTCCAGTCAAATCTATGTATTCTCTAACATATCCCATATCCTTGTCATATATTGCCTCTAAATATTTAAGTTTTTCATTATATTTTTCTGCAATTGACTTTATTGTAGATAAATCATGAGTTAAATCTTTTATCACTCTTATTGCAGAATGCATATTTTTTTCAAATTTTATCAGACCTTCCTCATCCATTTTACTCAATTTTGAGTCAATTTCTTTATTCAATACCTTATTTGATATTCCTTCTAAATATGAAATTATGTCATCAAGTTTTTCCGCCTTTAGACCGGATTCGCTATCCCCTGAATATGCCTTATCTATTATTGATGTCATTCCAACTAAGGAAATTGTTGCATATGCATTTTTATTTTTCTTTTTTATTCCAGTTGCTATATTTCCATATCTAGTAGCTGTTTTTTTCAATTCGCCTAAATCTAGACTTACTTTTTGTGAATCAAATCCATCCATTTCATAAAATTCTGGTGAGCAGTCTATTTTTTTATACGAATCTGCAAAAGAAATGAATTTTTCTATGATATCAGCCTCTGTCTTAGACAATTCGTATAAAGATTCCTGTGTTTTTGCTCTTAAAACATAGTAATTGTCTTGTAATTCTAAATACTCTTTTTCTAATCTTTTTCTTTCAATATCCAATATCCCCATTTTACATCTCCCTTTCTTTTTATTATATACCTTAATAAAGTATACAGCTAATTATATCCCTCAATAGAGTATATAGCTATGTAATTATTTTACTACATCAGATTTGTTTTCAATTCAACCGTTATTTAATATTTTTATTTAATCATACCTATATTCTAAATGATATTATTTATGATTATTAACATCATTTTTTTATTTATTAATATCATACTTTCATTTGATATGATTATTTTTTATATATATTTACGCTATATTTGTATTTGATGTAATAAAAAATAACTAAGATAATATCACTGACATATCGTTTAATGATACAACCTTATCCATATTATAACATAATTTCAAATTTAATGCTTCCATAATATATAGTTGGTCGTGAAAAATAATGCTACAATATATAGTATTATTGACAATAAAATATTGTTTTACCAATAATGTAGTGTAATGGTAAATAATATGACAATTTTTTTAAATAAATATCTCAGGATTTATAAAATATGAAATATAATAACTATAATATTTTTAAAAAAATAATTTGAAATAAAATATGTAGCATAGAAACTTGTCTATACTACATATTAGTTTAAATTATATTATAAAATATTTTTATCAACACTGTTTTACAATTATGTTCTAATCCTCTATACGAATAATCTACTCTTATTACTTATAATTTCTTATTGTATTTATTATTGACAATATCCCTATTGCTATTAATACAAGGAAAATTATTATTCTTATGTGCTCTATTGTACTTTGAATTATTATTGTGTTTTGTGTAGTTTCAACTTTATTACTTAAATCGAGTGGGGTAAATAGTAATTCAGTTATTGACACAAAATATAATATGTATAAAAATAAAGTAATTTTTTTCATTTTCTATTCAAAGATAAACCAGTGACGTATATTTACCCCAGATGGAACTCTTATATTTGCTTCTCCAGCTTTATAGTGACTGTGTCTAGCATTATTCCATTTATATACATCTACCTTATAATTAATGTACTTGATTCTTATATCCATCTTACCTAATTTTACTTTTCTGCCTTTATATGTTTCAGGAACCTCTATACTCTTTGAGCCTGAGACAGATACACTTTTACCAATATTAATTCCTGTGCCTGCACTTATTATATCTTTTGATACACCAAAAGTGCTTGAAACAGATATTGAGGATGTCGTACTCTTACTTATAGATAGTATCCCCTTAGGATTTCCTTCTACTGAGAAAAAAGGCTGACTATAAGACTCATGGCTAAATCTTTTGTTTTTTACATATGGTTTTTCAGGAGGATTTACTGTTCTAAACGTAATAAGCAATCCTAAATCACTCAAAGGAGTAGATCTACCATTTATATTTTCAGATAAGTTTGATATATCTATATCCTCTTCAAAAACAACGCCTGAATCAGTTACGTATTCGATTGTATCTGCATAAGATACAACTCCACCAATTGAAAATCCTGCAATTAAAACTATCAATAACAGTATTCTTTTCTTCATAAATTTCCTCATCTCCTATCTTATCCTACATCAATGTAAAATAATTTCGTATTATTGACTTGAAGTGAAAAGATCTATAATACTTTGTGTTGATAAAATTAAAAATATAAATATCTATTTTAGATTTATTTAGTTTTTTATGATTATTATTTTTATTTATTAATATAATAAAATATATTATTATGAGAAAATAACATGTATGTTTTTATTTTGATTGATTTTATTATATCATATGTATATAATAAAATCAATGTTTTTTGACAATATAGAAAATAGCCCCAAATCCCTTTAATTACAAAGGTTTTGAGGCTATTTTTTCTGCCAAAAACATGATTATGGCATGATTTTAAGTTTAATTTTCCATCGTTTCTTTTAGAAGCTTTTCCATTATTTCGTAACTTATACCACCCGGTACATATCCTTTTATCTCCTGATTCTTTTTTACAAAGAATGTTGTAGGCAGTGAATACACACCATATGTATCAAATACAGAATTATTTTTATCAAATAATACTGGATAGTTTATATTATTCTTTTTGATAAACTCCTTCACTCCCGCTTCGTTTTGTCTTCCATCTCCAGTACTTACTATACCAACTACAAATACATCTTTTTGATTTTTACCTGTATTTTGATAAAGTTTTTCTATGTCTGGTATTTCATGTCTACAAGGAGGGCACCATGTTGCAAAGAAGTTTACAAACAAAGTTTTACCCTTTTGCTTTGTCAAATCTACTTCATTTCCAAATTGATCCTCTAATTTTATCGGTACCATCATATGGCTTTGAGAATTTGATTTATCTGATTCGTTTTTATTCGCATCTTCTTTTGAATCAGTTGATGTTGTACTATTTTTTCCCTTATCTGTTTTTGTATTTTCAGACTTTGATTTATCAGATGAGGAAGTATTCTTATCTTCAGACTTAGCATTGTCTGAACTATTTTCACCGCTATTTGCTACCTGGCTATTATCCGTAGATGTAGAATTGCTATTTTGAGTTGAAGTTATATTGTTTATCTTTCCTTCTATTTTATCAAGGGTACCTGTTGCAAGTATTAATCCCATTATTATAAGAACTACTGCTCCAACCTTGACTACAACTTCCATTATCTTAGGATTTTTCTTGATGAAGTTTAGAGTTTCACCAGTGAATATTCCCAAGATTAAAAACGGTATAAGGAATCCTATCATATACACTCCAACCAAAAGATTTCCTTCTAATACGCTTTTTGCATTTGATGCAAGTATTAATACAGATGCCAATGCAGGGCCTACACATGGAGTCCATGCAAAACTAAATCCAAATCCCATCACAAACGCAACTATAGGGTTCATCTTTTTTGTATTAACCTTGTTATTAAGCTTCAACTGCTTGTTTAGGAAGTTTAATTTGAAAACTCCAAGTTGATTCAATCCCAATATTATAATTATTATTCCACCTACCTTAGAAATTATATCTCTATAATCTTTAAGTAGGCTTCCCAAACTACTAAATCCTAATCCTAATATGAAAAATGCTGCTGAAACACCCAATATAAAGAATAGGGTATGTAAAAATATATTTTTCTTTTTATATAATGTATTTCCATTTTCATCTTTTTCGCTAGTTCCACCAGCCAAATACCCCATATATAGAGGTATCAATGGTATTACACAAGGTGAAAAGAAAGAAACAAATCCCTCAATGAATACCAATCCAAAATTTACACTACTCGACAGTCCCAAATTAAAATTCCTCCTTCTTTTTATCCTATAACATTTTCAAGCTCCTTCATACATGCGACTGTAACCTCATCCATTGGATCTATTTCATATGCTCTTTCTATATAGTATTTTGCCTCATCAATTTCATTATTATACAAAAATGCCATACCAAGATTGCATAGTATCTCTGGATCTTCTTTTCTCAACTTAGATGCCTTTGTAAGCAAGTCTATACATTCATTTAGATTACCTTCTTGAGCATTACATAATGCAAGCTCTACCAATGTATCTACCTGAGTTGGTCTCGTTATAAGAATTTTTTCTAAATATTTTTTTGCTTCACCAATTTCTCCCTTAGATTTATATCCAACGCTAATTATAAATAATAGATTCCACCAATCCGGATACTTTTCTTCCAATGGTAGTAATTTTTCTAATCCTTCATCTGCACGACCTTGAAATACCAAATTGTACCCTTCTTCGTATACAACCTTATCTAGGATTGAAGATAATTTTTCTCTAACTTCCATCACCAAGGATTCATCCAATTCTAAGTCTAATGCTCTATTCCAAACCCTATTAGCCTTTACATATTGCATTTGGTTTGCATAGTGAAAACCTAATTGATAATATGCCAAAGCAAAGTTTTCATCGATTTCCACTATCTTTTCTAGACAGTTAAGTGCTTCTATCAAGAAGTCATTCACAGCCTCTATATTTTCATCATTATTGTATCTAATTGACATCTCTTGACATATTATAGCATACTGATAAAGTGCCATAATATCATTTGGTGATTCTCTCAAGTAAGATCTGATATATACTAATGCATCACTGATTTCACCTTTTTCAAATGACTGACTAGACATATATCCGGAATATGACAGCCTATCAAAATTAGCTTTTTTTGAAAATGCATCTATAAATCTATCATATTCTTCATTATATACAAATTCAGAATCAATTCCCTGCATATATAACATTGCATCGACCATAGACATCATGTTTATTGATTCCTGTGCAGATTTTTCTTTTATACCTTTTACCAATACCTCACTTCTAAGAGGCACCTTTAATCCATCATCTGGAATTAAATATCCTTCTAAATTGATTTCTCCCGTTTCCTCTATAGTTAAGAAAACTAATTCTTCGGTTTTATCTAATAAATATTTTTCTATTCTACTTTTCATTGTATCCTTCCTTCATCGTTTTTTTGTTACAATAAGAAATTGGATTAGTGTGATTATACCCAAGAAAACATAATTGTAACATAATTAATAACATTTTTTTAGTATTATAAAGACTATGTTAATATCTTCTTTATTAAACATTTTCTTTTTTAAATTTATTCTTATATTTTTCTAAATAATTTCTAAATTTTTATACTTTATATCTTAACTCATATCTAGATTCAATCTAGTAATATCTTATACATAAATATAATCCATACTATATCCTAGTCTAGTGATATTTCGTATATATTAGACTTGTCGAATATCTTATCTATATCATAATAAAACATTATTGTATTATTACCTTTTTTTATTTCCGTTTTTCTATCTTTCTTCAAACTTCCCACATTGTACTTAAATAGCTCAAAATGAACATATTTAATAATATTTTTTGCCGGTTCATTATAATGGTTCGGAGTATATCTTTCTTGATTTTCTAATTTTTTCAAGAAGTTATGACATCTATTTTTGTAATCATACTCGTCAATTCTATCAAAAAATGGCGGTAATGATGAAGTTTTGCCCAGTGATAGATAATCAAGTTTTAATATTTCTCTAAAGATTTCATACTCTTCTTCTTTTCCATAATTATCAAGACTACGATTTCTGTTATTAAAAATCCATTCTATTTCAATGCCGTTTTCATTATTAGAATAATATTCATCTTTATCATAATGTTTATCACTTTTAACCTTCTTTGATTCGAGGTTATTTTTTTTAATTATACTACTTGCATATTCTAATAGTATCTCATACAATCTATTTTTGCCATGTGCCACATCGAAATATCCTTTTTCGTCAAAATATCTAGAAAAATCCTCAAAAAATAAAAATGGCCTTTCAAAATAATTTTCTATTATATAAGGTACTGAGAGATTGAAGTTTCCAGAGTTGTAATACATCTCCAATATTTCCTCTATATCTTTTAGTTTCAGTATTTCTTCATAATTCATGTACTTGTTGTACAAAACCTCATACGGAGGATAGTTTTTGTATACATATCCATGTTTTTCTGAGTTATTCCTAATTCCTGTACCCTTTATCATTTTCAAAAAACCTAGTTGTACACATTCAATCCCCAATGAAAATACGTCATCAAATGATTCGGAAAACCTATTGTAATCTTCATAGGGAAGCCCTGCTATTAGGTCTAGATGTTGGTGTATATTTTTATATGAAGACACCTTTGTTACAACCTCACTCAATCTTTTGAAATCATCTATTCTTCCGACTTCCATCAATGTTTTTTTATTTGTTGATTGAACGCCTATTTCAAATTGAAATAGACCAACCTTACATTTTTCTAGGAATTTCAACATATCATCATCGATTAAATGGGCTGTTACCTCAAAGTGATATGTAGTATATCCATTGTCGTTTTCCATCAAGAAATTCATTATTTCCTTTGCGATTTTTTTGTTTGCATTGAAGGTTCTGTCTATGAATTTTATCTGTGATACCCTTGCATCTATTAGATTTTTCAAGTCTCTTTTTATTCTCTCTACACTGAAGTATCTCAATCCCTGTATTGCAGATGAAAGACAGTATTGACAGTTGAAGGGACATCCTCTAGAAGACTCAAAGTAGACAATTTTATTTTCATATTCAGAAATATCTATGTTTTCGTATGGGCTTGGAATTTCATCTAGGTTATCTATAAGAGGCATGGGGTCATTTATGACTGTGTTTCCATATCTGTCTCTATATGCTATCCCCCTTATTTTAGATATATCTGTAGGTTTATATACTTCATTTTCTTTGTGTAAGATTTCATCTATTTTGTATGAGTTATCTATTTCAAATGTTTCACCTATTTTATTTAAATTATCTGTTTCAATCGTTTCATCTATTTTGTGTAAATTATCCACTTCAGCGATTTTATTCATTTTGTATAATATAAAATCTCTATATACTACTTCTCCTTCTCCATAAAAGATATAGTCTATATACTTGTGTTTTTTCATAGAATCTTCTACATCATAGGTTACCTCTGGACCACCTAGGGCTATTTCTATATTAGGATTTATTTTCTTAATATTTTCACATATTCTCATTACATCTTCAACATTCCATATATATACTGAAAATACTATCAAATCCACATTGTTCTTGTATATATCCTTCATAATGAAGTCAATTGAATTATTTATAGTATACTCCTTCATTAATACGCTGTATTTCTCACCTTCAAGATACCTAGAATATTCTCTTATATATCTTATTGCAAGATTTGTATGTATGAATTTTGAATTTAATGTCGTCAATAATACCTTCATTTTTCACTTCCTTATTTTATATCTAAATGTATATTTCCCAGTCTTTGAATCGATAACTACAATCCTAACATCATCCTCTGTGTACGAATCGATTATTTTGACCCTATTCAGTATAGGATCTAATATTTCATCTCCCACCTTATATTTAGAAAAATCTACTATCTTTTCTTGTCTTTGATATTTTTTTATATCGATATTATACTGTCTTATCTTTAGGACAAATTCTGACATAGATTTTAAAAATGCATATTTCTCATTAGTATATAAATCTCTGTTTGCTTCTTTATAAAAGGTTGGACTTTTTTTGTCTGCTACATGTGTTTCGTTCTGATTTGTGTGAGATAATTTGTCGTTATTACATAGTGTATTGTAAACACTTATATCACCGATATCTGTATAGTCGCCACCTTTTTCTAAAAATGCATCCCTTATTATCCTCAAAACCCCTGTATTTACACTATAATCCTCATCATCTATATATTTGTGAACTTCTTCAATATATTTTATTTTCTTTATATGAAAATTCACCTTATTCTTCTTATCCTGAAAATCAATATCAAAGTTTATCAGTCCTTCTCTAATCATTTCAAATAGTTCGTATACATCATTATTATTGCCCAATCTATATCTTATAGCCATGTCGTAACAAAATAATTCCAATATATAGTCCATAGTTTTGTTCGTTTTTTTATAGAAATGAGTTATTTTTTCTACCAAATTCATGAATATACGATTACTCGATTGTATACTCCTAGTAGATAGGATTATTGGCAGAAAAAAGTTTAGAATATTTATATCATTTCTTATTTCATAGTATTGAAAATATCTAAGCTCATCAAATAATCTGTCTATGTCTACATCTACACTCAGTCTCTTCTTATTACATGATAGAATCTTTGTGCCAATAAGTATCAATCTCTCAATCTCATTATATTCTTTTGTATTGTTAAACGTGTTGACGTACATATCTATAATATTTTTGTCAAGATTGTCATACCTTTCTTTCACTTAAAATTTCCTTTCTATTATATAATTTCATACACAATATATTATACAACAGATTTTATATCCATTCATCTTTTTTATAAAATTATTTCACCTAAACTATTCTTTATTCTTACTTATGATATTATTTCACTTATTTTTAATTCCTATTATTTATTTTAGACCATTGCATTTCTTCATTGTTCTTATTCTTTCTTTTGATACTATCAACCTTTTTCGTAGTTCTTCATCTTTATTATTGTACTATCCAAGTGTTCAAGTTAATAAGGTCATCCTTCTTTATAATTCTTCATCTTTATTATTGTACTATCCAAGTGTTCAAGTTAATGAGGTCATCCTTCTTTATAGTTCTTCGTCTTTATTATTGTACTATCCAAGTGTTCAAGTTAAT
>F241_Great_Cormorant__coassemble_553_pt1 | contig 31035 bp, 26 predicted proteins | sample F241_Great_Cormorant__metabat2_high_PE_009 | metagenome-assembled genome bin F241_Great_Cormorant
TGCTAATTAGCATCCGTTTAATTAACCTGCTGTTCAATTTTCAAAGTTCATTCATCGCCATATCTTAGCGACTTATTAATAATAACATGTTTTAGAATAAATGTCAATAGTTTTTTTAACTTTTTTTATTTATTCATCGAATATGTTTTATCAACATTTTTTATTTGCTCTCAAATTTTCTTATTCACGAGAACATATAATAATATACCATTTTTTTATTACCTTGTCAACACATTTTTATTTTATTTTCCTTTATTAAAAAATATCCAAATTTAACTTTACTAAAAAGCATTTTAATTCTAATCATGAATATGAATATTCTATTATCAAACACCTTTTTTCTTGTTTTAGACAAGTAGTGTTAGCTTATTTTTAGAGCGTCAACTTTTTTCAAAAACTATTTACTTACTTTTGATCCAATTCGTTTGTTTATAAAGATACTTAGCGTATTTGATTTCTTTACTAAATTTTGAACAACTTATTTTACTACATTCATTTGTTTATAAAAAATACCCCTAGGATATATCCTAGGGGTATTTTTATTCTAACATTTTTTTATTTAGGTTATTTTTATTTTTATCTTATATGTTTTTTCAAGTTTTATCAACTTTTATTTTTATTATTTTTTTCTATTCATTATTACATATAGTATTGCACCTATGATTAATCCTCCTAGTCCCCATATTATTTTTTCCATTGAAGACTGAGTTATCAACCATATACTTACCAAAACAGCTATTATTGGTATTACTGGACCAAATGGAACCTTAAATGTTCTATTCATATCTGGTCTTTTCTTTCTCAACACTATTACTGCCAAACAAGTTGGTAGGTATTGAGCAAATCTTGAAACAACACTTATTGCTGCAAGTTTTTCAAAACCACCAGTCCATGAAATTAGTACTGCAAATACTACAGTTACTATAACTGCTACATATGGAGCATCCTTTGAATTTCTCTTAGATATAAAGCTTGGTATCAATCCATCATCTGCCATAGCAACCCCTGAACGTGGAGCAAGGAATGATGAAGCTACATTTATACCACCTATAGATATAAGTGTTCCCGCTGTTATCATCGCCTTTGCAAGAGGTCCCATAAATACATTTGCAGCATCTGCTATAGGAGCCTGAGATGTAGCTAGGTTAGTACCTAGTATTCCTATACATATTACCTGTATAAACATGTAGAATATAGATACAAATAGTATTACCAATATTATAGCCTTAGGTACATTTTTTTCTGGATTATCCATGTCTTCTGCTGCAACAGCTATAGATTCAAATCCTGTGAATGCATAGAATATTAATAATGCCGCTGCACCAAATGATGCCTGACCCATTCCAGTTGCAGCCTGTACTGCATTAAAGTTAACTGGCTTAACATAGAATATACCTACTAATATAAAGAATATTAGAGGTAATAACTTACCTATAGTTACAACATTGTTTATTATCTTAGATATTTTTACACCACAGATGTTCATTATACCTAAAACAACTATTATTACAGTTGCTATTACATTCTTACCAAGGTCTGTAGCTGCAACATCCCATACTCCACCTAAGGCAGTTGCAAAACCTACTGCCATAGCAGACCATGCAATTATAGATATTGCCCACTTCATAAACCCTACTTCAAAACCTACAAAATTACCAAAAGCTTCCTTTGCATAAACGTATGGTCCACCGTTTTTCTTAAACATACCACCCATTTCGGCAAAACATAAGGCTATTGATATAACCAAAAATGCATCAAATAATATTACCCATACACTGTTAAATCCCGCTAATGCAGCAGCCTTACCAGGTAGTAGGAATATTCCTGTTCCTATGATGGCATTTATACCCAATAGTATAATACTCATCAAACCTAATTTACTTAATTTTTCCATATCGAATTTTCACCTTTTCTATTTTTTTGCACCTCGAAATAAAAAATATTCAAATATGATGTTTTATTTTATCATAAATCTATAATAAATACTCTTCATTAATTTTAAACCGATATAACTTCAATTCATTGGTATTAGTTATATCTATAATTTTGCCTAAACTATCAACTCACCTATAGTTCATTCATAGGCAATATTTATTTGCACGCAAACTACTTTTTATTTTTCTTTGCTGCTTCTACAAGTCCGTTAAATATATTTTGTGCCTGTTCTGAATTTTTACTCATCATTTCTGGGTGGAATTGAACTCCCATAGCGTATTGATCTCCAGTATATTCTATAGCTTCTATAACATTGTCCTTAGACATTGCACTCGCTACAAAACCATCGGCAACCTTTTTTACAGCTAGATGATGAAATGAGTTAACCCTCATAGACTCTCCTACCAAATTACTTAACTTAGTTCCTTCTTTTACGTCAATGCTATGAATAGCTTCACTGTAACTTCCTTTTTGAACGTGGCTTAGGTTACACCCTTCTATAAAACTTAAATCTTGATACAGACTGCCTCCAAAGGCTACATTTAAAACCTGGTGCCCTCTACAAATTCCTAATATTGGAATCTTCTTTTCAAACGCTTCTTTCACAAGAGCGAAATCAAATTTATCTCTCTTTGGATATGTTCCTCCAAGTTTTGCTGACGGTTCTTCGTTATACCAAAGTGGATCTACGTCGTGACCACCCATAAGTACCAAACCATCTAATTCTTCTACTACTTCTTTTATATCATCAAAAGAATCCACTAATGGAAGTATCACCGGTATAGCTCCTGCTCTTACTACTGAACTTACATAATCATCATTTACATATGTTCTCTCGTATCCTAAAAATACATCACTATCTTTTTCAAATATCGTACTAGAAGATATACCTATAATTGGTTTTTTCATAATCAACCTCCTTTTTTATCATTCAATAAAACTGTTTATTTGTTTATTTGAATATTATTTACTTCTTGATACTGAAATTATATTATACACCAAATCCGAGAAAAAAACACTATGTTAGCAATATTTTTACATAATTCTATCATTCCATTTATTTTGTTGTTCATCATTGGTATATTTGTAAAAAACAATACTGTTAATTTGTATTTTATTAATTTCCTCTTCTCCTTTGTTCTAAATATATTAAAAGCACCGATATGTCGGATGGAGATACCCCAGATATTCTAGATGCCTGTCCAATAGACGTCGGTCTTATATCTGACAGCTTTTGTCTAGCTTCCAATCTCAAGCCCTGAATAGAATTGTAGTCTATTTCATCATCGAGTTTTTTCTTTTCCATTTTTCTAAATTGTTCAATCTGCTTCATTTGTTTACTTATGTAGCCTTCATACTTTATCATAATAGTGGCTTGCTCTTTAACTTCATCGCTTATATCTTCAGTTGAAGATTTCCCTATTCTCTCTATTACTGAATAATCTATCTCCGGTCTTTTCAAAAACTCATATAGTGAAAGACCGTTGTTTAGAGGAGATCCTCCCCTTTCTTCAAGAATGTGGTTTACTTCCTTAGGAGAAACCCTCTCATTTTTTAATCTATCAAGTTCAACTTCTATCTTAGATTTCTTATCCAAAAATCTCTGGTATCTCTCCTCTGTAACAAGCCCTATGTCATATCCTTTTTGAGTAAGTCTCATATCTGCATTATCCTGTCTTAGATATAGTCTGTATTCTGCTCTAGATGTCATCATTCTATAAGGTTCATTAGTTCCCTTAGTCACTAGGTCATCTATCAATACCCCTATATATCCTTCACTTCTATCTATTACAAATGGCTCCTGTCCCCTTATTTTTAAAACTGCATTTATCCCTGCTATAAGTCCTTGTGCTGCAGCCTCTTCATAACCACTTGTTCCATTGAATTGTCCAGCAGAAAACAGGTTTTCTACTCCCTTTATCTCTAAGTTTTGTCTAAGTTGGGTAGGATCTATACAATCGTACTCTATAGCATATGCAGGTCTCATTATCCTTACATTCTCAAGCCCCTTTATCGTTCTGTACATTTTTTCCTGCATATCTAGAGGAAATGAGGTAGAAACACCTTGTACATACATCTCCTTCGTATCCAATCCTTCTGGCTCTATAAATAACTGATGAGTCTGTTTGTCTGAGAATTTTACTATTTTATCCTCTATTGATGGACAGTATCTAGGTCCAGTTCCCTCTATATTTCCACTGTACATAGCACTTTTAGTTATATTTTCCTCTATTAATGCCTTTGTATCCGGTGTCGTCCTTGTCAGATAACATAGTATCTGTTCTTTTTCTATGTTTTCGTTCATAAATGAGAATGGCGTTACCTTCTCATCTCCTTCTTGTGGCTCCATTACAGAAAAGTCTATACTGTCTCTGTGAACTCTCGCAGGTGTACCTGTTTTGAACCTTCTCATAGACAATCCAAGCTCTTTTAAACTGTCTGTTAACTTCTTTGCATATGCCATCCCATTTGGACCTTCTTTAAATGTGTCATGTCCTATGAAAATTGTAGACTGTAGGTATACACCTGTTGCCAATACTGTAGCCTTTGCCCTGTATATAGCTCCCAATCTAGTTATAACGCCTAACACCTTTTTATCTTCATGTAAAATTTCTTCAACTTCATCCATTACTACATCTAAATTTTCTTGATTCTCTATCGTTTCCTTCATCACTCTATGATAGTGATTTTTGTCTGTCTGAGCTCTTAGTGAATGAACTGCTGGTCCTTTGGCAGTATTTAACATTCTACTTTGGATATATGTTTTGTCTATATTCAATCCCATTTCTCCACCTAGGGCATCGACTTCTTTTACAAGCTGTCCTTTTCCAGTTCCTCCTATAGAAGGGTTACATGGTAGGGCCGCTATTGAATCCAAAGATAGGGTTATCATAAGAGTCTTCATTCCCATTCTAGCAGATGCTAATGCAGCCTCACAACCTGCGTGACCTGCACCGACAACTATAATATCGTAACTTCCCGCTTCATATCTATTCATTATATTTATCTCCTCCATTCTTTCATAAATTCTTAGCTATGTTTAGTCATACTTTTATTATCGATGTCTTCATAAATTCTTAGCTATGTTTAATCATACTTTTATTATCGATATCTTCATAAATTCTTAGCTATATTTAATCATACTTTTATTATCGATATCTTCATAAATTCTTAGCTATGTTTAATTATGCTTTTATTATCGATATCTTCATAAATTCTTAGCTATGTTTAATCATACTTTTATTATCGATATCTTCATAAATTCTTAGTTGTGTTTAATTGTCTTATTTTCCTATACAGAAGTTGGAGAATATAGTATCTAGCAAGTCTTCTTTTACTGTATCTCCATTTATATATCCAAGACTTTCCCAAGCATCCTTTAAATCAACTTCCACAAAATCATACGGAAGATGGTCTATAAGTGCTGCCTTTGCGTCCTTTATGCAATTTAGTGCCCTATATACAGCGTCTTTATGTCTTGAATTTGTTATCATAACATCGCTTGTATTCTTTATTTCTCCATCAAATACCAGTTCTTGTATTCTATCGTAAAGTTTTTCAACTCCATCATTTTTCAATGCAGATATACTTACGATATTTTCTTCATCTATATATTTGTATATAGATTTAACATCTAGCCTTCTATCCAAATCGATTTTGTTAAGTACAACTATTGTTTTGGTTTTATCTATGCTTTCCAATATGGATATATCTTCATCTTCAAGCTCTCTAGATGTATCTAGTACAACTAAGGTAAGGTCAGATGACTTTAGATACGACTTTGATTTTTCTACACCTATTTTTTCTACTACATCTTCCGTCTCTCTAATTCCAGCCGTATCAACTATTTTTAAAAATATACCCTTAACATTTACATACTCTTCTATTACGTCCCTAGTAGTCCCTGCAACGTCTGTTACTATGGCTCTACTCTCTCCTAATATTGTGTTTAAAAGAGAAGACTTCCCTACATTTGGTTTTCCAAGTATGGCTGTACTCAATCCATCTCTTAAAATCTTTCCTGTATCGGCTGTTGAATATAATTTCTCAACTTCTTTATAAACTTCTTCCGTCTGTTCTTGAAGCTGTTTGTAAGTTATAAACTCTATATCTTCTTCCGGATAATCTATCGCTACCTCTACCTGTGCCAATAGTTGAGTTATCATATTTCTAAGTTGCTTTATCTTATTTGATAAAGAGCCCTCTAGCTGACTTTGGGCTAGATCGTGATTTATATCTGTTTTTGCATGGATTATATCTATTATAGACTCTGCTTGAGATAAGTCTATTCTTCCGTTCAAAAAAGCTCTCTTTGTAAACTCTCCCGGTTGTGCAAGCCTCGCTCCCTTTCTAAGAATTAACTCCAATATCCTTTTTACAGAAATAAAACCTCCATGGCAGTTTATTTCTACTACATCCTCTGTTGTATACGAGTGTGGAGACCTCATGCAAGCTACCAATACCTCATCAATTACATGATCTTCATCTACTATATTTCCATAAACCAAGGTTCTATTTGGTAAATTTTTTCCACTCTCAAAAAACGGTCTAAAGATTTCATTACAAATTTTGATAGAATCTTTACCGCTAATTCTAACAATACCTATTCCACCTTCACCTGGTGGAGTAGCTATTGCTGCAATTGTATCAAAAAACATATCATACTCCTTTCATAATTATCCTCTTTATAAGTACATCATTACATTATATCACATTACTACCCACTTATGATAGTGTCAACGGTGATAAATACTATTCTTACTACTACTTTTATTAATCAACCAATAATATATCCTGTTTTGTCTTCATTAAATATTAATATTTTTTAGTTATGAACAAAATTATTATTATGATTTACATTGAAATTTATTTTTTATTTATTTTTCGATATTCCTACAACTTCACATTATAATAAAATAAGGTCTTTTATTTAGATTGCAAATATTATATAATATTTATGTAAAACATTTTCCCGATGTCTTACTTGTATGTATAATGGTACTATATACAACAATTACAAGCAATTTATCTGGATATATTTAAGGAGGACTTATGTTAAAAAATATCAATATCAATTTGGAAGTTGTAGAGTCAATGCTATACTATTGGTCAAGTGTTGCCGATAGAGAAAAGGTCGTGGAATCTTTCTTTGTCGATGTCGCTAATATGGAAGCTATGAATCTAATTGTAAGCGAGGACTTCACTAAGGAATCTATAAGAAAGGTTTTGAGTTCTATCCAAAATAGAGAGCTTTTATCTCAGGCTACAAAGGCTGAAAAAAGATTTTGGAGTAAGAATATGTGGATAGCTGAAGATGTAAGCGTTGCAACTAAAATGGCTCAACCAGTAAAGGTTATGAATGTTGATGATTTGGTAGAAAAAGTCAACGAAAAATACGGAGATAAGTGTAAGTTTGAAAAGATAATAGTTCATATTGCACCTCTTCACCTTGAACCTTACTACATAGTAGATAACCAGATCGTTTTAAACTTCTTCAAAATATTCTTTGATGAAAATGACAATGCTCTATTTGAAGATAAGCCAATCAAGGATTATATATTTGACAGAATTTGTGAAGCAATAGAGAAGTAGGCTATAAAACCGATATTTAAAAGGACGCAGGTATCAATTATATTCTTGCGTCCTCTTTGATTTACACCTATTTGTTTTGTTAAGGTGGTTATACTTATTTGAGACAAAATTATTACCTTTGTAGGGTAAATTTTTTTTGAATTAAACTTCTTTATTATGATAGTTCTATAAGCCTATCGCACATTTTGTCTAGGTATTCTATTGTATCTAAAAGCGCTGAATCAGTAGTTATATCAACTCCTGCTTTTTCAGATGCTTCTACAGGAGTGTATCTCTCTCCATAAGTTAAAAAGTTCAGCCATCTATCTCTTGCACCCTCTATTCCATCTCTAATTTTTAGAAATGCCTGTGTTGAAACCGTAAGTCCAGCAGAGTAAGTATATGAATAAAGTCCCATATAATAGTGAAGCTGTCTCATCCAAGTCAATTCAGCACCCTCATTTATTATGACATCATCTCCCCAGAACTTTTCTAAAACACTTCTTTTTATATTACAAAGGGTATCTGCATCAAAACTATCTCCTCTATCTATAATCTTATATACCTCTCTTTGATAATATGCTTCAAGAAGATGTGTTACCATATTGTGGAAATATGTATCCGATAGAAGCTTTGATATTGCAAACCTCTCCATCCCTGGGTCATTTTCTTCTTTTGCCTTCGTACTTAGATAATTTGTTAGTAATAATTCATTAAATGTAGAAGGAGCCTCTACTATGTACATACTCATTCCAGATTCCAAGAATTTCCTATGTTTTGATGTATATATGAATTGACCACAGTGACCTAATTCGTGTATAAGTGTATATAGACTAGAAAGATTACCGGACCAAGACATCATTACATATGGATGCACACCGTATGGCATCGTTGCAAATCCACCGGTATCCTTACCTATGTTTTGAGGATAATCTATCCATCTTTCCTTATTATATCTCATAACAGTATTTTTATAGTCATCTCCCAATATAGATATCGACTTTTCGACCATATCCTCTGCTTCTTCTATTGATAGGCTGTATGAATAATCTGTATCGTAGTCTATCTTTAAATCTGAAAAATATAATTCATCCAAATTTCTTGCCTTTTTCAATGCCCTAGCATACTTTCTCATAACAGGAGAGAATTTTTCCATAATAACGTCTAGCTGTCTGTTAAAAAGATCCTTATTTGATTCTTGAATGTCCAAAAGATAGTCGATTACACTATCATATCCTCTAAGAGTCGCTAATATCTTTTCCTTCTTTACCTGATTGTAATAAACCTCTGCTATTGTATTTTTGTACTTGTTTAGAACCTTTGAAAATTCTTCAAATGCCTTTCTTCTCACATCCTTGTCGCTGTCGTACATATACTTGCTTTCATATAGGTTAAAGCTTAGTGGATATGTTTTTCCATTCACTTCAAAATCCGGAAATTCCAAATCGCAAAGTATGCTTGTCTGGTATATGGATTCAAATCCATCCAAAACAGGGGTTAAGGCTTTTATAGCTTTTTCAACATCGGGATTTAAAGCACTTTTTGCTCTATTTCTTACCTGACGTATATAACCCTTGTAATCTGGAAGTAATTCTGAAATCTCATCCCATGATTTTTCATCTAATTCATATAGCTTTGACTCAAAGAAACTAAGTCTTTCATAAACATCGTTCTCTATCTGATCTGCCTTTTTTGATAAAATCCTATTATCATTTGATGTCGCATCTACAGATATCTGAAGAAAACCATAGTGATTTATAAGAGATGTCTTTGAATATATTTCGTCTAGATTCTCTATCGCTTCCTTGTATTCCCTTATAGAAATATCTTTTCTATCATACTTTTCTGCAAAGTCGTCTACCATTTTTTTTAGGTTTTCTACGTCTTTTTCAAAATCTTCTTTTGTGCTATACATGTCTTTAAAATTCCATGTATACCTTTCTTCTACTTCACTTCTTTTTAATAATTTTTCAACCATATAACTACCCTCGATATTATTTGTTATTTATAACCTTATTTTACCATATAACCAAAAACTACAATAGCCTTCTTTCTACAAATTTACATATCCTTATTTCCAATACATTTTGATGTTGCTATTGTAATAAAGCCCTCTTTTTTCCATAAATTTCTATATCCTTGTCTTCTATGCCTTATGCTTGTTTAAAGATATATTATAAAAAAAGCAGTGCTAAAATTTTTTAGACACTGCTTTTTTATTGACTTGTTTTTAGAAATATTTACGATTACTATATTTCATTGTATTCATCGCATTTATTTTAATTATTTTTATCAGAATTATATTTTTCATAGAAAAAAAACCGCAGATTAATTATAATCTACGGTTTGATATTTTGTCTTATACGATATTCTTCGTTTTATTCTTTTATCATCTTACCTTTTCTAGATAAATATATAGGTAATCCTAATAAAGTAACACCTATTCCTATGAATGCCTGGTCAGGATTTGTTATAACCTGATTTACAACGACGAAGATACCACCAGCCATTGCAAGTATTGGAACTACTGGATAGAAAGGAACCTTGTATGGTCTTTCTAGATCTGGTTGCTTCTTTCTCAATACTATAACTGATGCAAAAGTTAGTATATAGAATATCCATATAGTTGCAACAGCTATATTAGTTAAAAAGTCAAACTGTCCTGACAACGCAAACAGACAAGATATTATAGTTACTAATATTGTTGATGCTGCAGGAGTACCATTCTTTGTTGTAGAACCCAATATATTTGAAAATGGTAGTGAATTTGTCTGAGCTAGTGCATATGGCTGTCTAGAAGCTGAGAATATGTTTGCTCCACAACATCCAAACACAGATATAAGTATACCTATTGTAACTATCATTCCACCCATTTTTCCAAAAAGTGCATTTGCAACTTCAGAAGCTGGTGCCTCAGAATTCATCATAACATCTGCTGGAAGAACAAATAAGTATGCTATATTTATAGCTACGTAAACACCTATTATTACTAATAGACCACCTATTAAGGCTCTTGGAAGATCTTTACCTGGATTCTTCATTTCTCCAGCTATTGCACCACCATCTATCCATCCCTGGTATGCAAATAATGTAGCAAGTATACCACCGGCTAAAACTGCAGACAGGCTTGAATTTTGACCTATGAATGGATGAAGATTAGCTACTCCATTACCAACTGAAGGTCCCTTTATCAATCCTGCAACTATTATTATAGCAAGAGGTATAAGTTTTATAACACCGGCTACAACTTGAATTCCGTTTCCTAACTTAACAGATATAGAGTTCATAACTGCTAAGAATATTATAGTAGCAACAGCTAATGGAGTCGTTACACTTGAGTCTAGACCCAATAACAATGCTGCTGTCTGTGAGAATATAACTGCAAGTGCTGCTATTGTCGCTGGGAAAAACACTATTGTTTGACACCAACCTACCAAAAATGCCATCGCATCTCCGAAACCAGCTCTAACCCACTCAACCATTCCTCCTGTCTTTGGAATAGCTGCTGATACTTCAGCTGCAGTCAAAGCTCCAAGTATTGAAAGTAATCCACCCAATACCCAAATTAAAATACCTATTCCAGGCGCTCCACCTGTTATAGTATAAATTGCGTGTGGCTTGAAAAATACACCTGATCCTATAACTAGACCTACAACTAGAGTAAGTGCTGAAAAGAAACCAAGGTTTTTCTCAAGACCTTTTGATTTTTTCTCCATAATTTCAATTCTCCTATTCAATTTTTATAATTATATAATTACTATAAGACAAAATCTATTTTATAACATCTATATGAATTAAATATGAATAAAAACTGAATTAAAAAAGAAATGCAATTTATATTATAGAAATTTTTACATTTTTTATTATTTCTTTATTTTAAATATTAAATTTAAACTATAGCTTTAGAAAAATAAATTTTTTATACTATTTTTTTTATTAAATCATATAAAGCTTTATAATCTCTAACACTATAATCAAAAAACTCTATTCCTATTGTATTTTCATAATTTCTATGATCTAACCAGATAGTTCTATATCCAGATAAGTACCCTGCTAATATATCGTTTTCAAAAGAGTCTCCAATATAGAAAATTTCATTTTTTATATCAACGTTTTTATCCGATAAATTTTTATTTTCATTTTTATATTTATTTTTATCGAATTTTTTTTTGAAAAAAATCCATTTCCTACTTGTAATAATTCTCATACTAAATTCATTAACAATCCTTTTCCTATACAAATCTTTGTTATTTTTTCTATAATATTTTCTATTGCAACCTTTGCTGGAAATATGACCACCCCCTACTTTTTTATCATTAGACGATGATTCGTATATATTTTTATTAGCCTCCATATCCTTGTTATAATTTGTTTCTTCATTACTATTTCCATCATGTTTATTCCTATTTTTTATTATCCTAGATAGACCTATATGAAAAATTCTTTTATCCGGCTTATGAACACCTTCTTTTCCCGATATTATTATATTCTTCTCTTCTATGAATTTATTTAGGCCTAGGTATTGTATTTTTTTACTTTGATCTTCATATGGACCATTTGTAATTATTCCAATGTCTGCACCTTTTTCATTCAATAGTTTCAAAATTTTTATTATATACTTATTCAACCTTATATATTTTTTGTTTTTTAGGTATATTTTTTGAAATCTTCTAGCCTCTTCATCATCAATAATTATATTGTGAATAGCAAATGATTTTTTAGCTCTATAAACTGTGAGTTCATCCATGGTTATTCTACCATTTATGGCATCATCATACTTTTCATTATTATATTTTCTAAAATCTAAGAATAATTCAGACATATCCTTAGGAATATATCCATACATTTCTTTAAAAGAAATCACAAACCTATCTTCCAAATCATAAAGAGTATCATCTAAATCAAATAAAAATATCATAATTAAACCTCATACTATAAATAAAATAACTAAAACCTAATTTATTCATCAATTTTTCTCAGAGTTATATATGCAAATTATAATTTTTGATTATATTTAGGTTTTATTTTCAAGTTGTACACATGCATCTATGTTTTATTATATAAGTTGTACACATACATCTATGTTTTATTATATAAGTTGTACACATATACCTATGTTTTATTATATAAATTTTATACATACGCCCATGTTTTATTATGTAAGTTTTACACATACATCTATGTAAATTCTATGTATACATCCATATTGTTTAGATTATTATAACATATTTCAAAAAAAAAGTTATCAAGAATAAAATCTTGATAACTTTCAAAATTAGTTTTATTAATTTATTATTTTTTGTATTCTATTACTACCCTTCTATAAGGATCTGTACCTTCACTATAAGTTATTACATATCTATCATTTTGCAATGCTGAATGTATTATCCTTCTCTCATATGGGTTCATATAGTCTAATTTCTTAGTCTTCTTTGTTCTAGCAACTTCTCTAGCCGCCTTGTAACAATATCTCTTCAAAGACTCTTCTCTTTTACTTCTATAGTCTTCTATGTTTACAAATACCCTTGTATTGGAATTTTTGTTAACCTTATTCAATGCAAGACCTACCAAAAACTGTATAGAATCTAAGGTTTCTCCTCTTCTTCCAATTAGACAACTTGCTTCTTCACCCTTGATATTTATCTTTATCAAATCGCCATCAAGTAATACTTCGATATCTGCATTGACATCTGCATTTTTTAGAAGTTGTGTTATAAAGTTTCTAGCTACTTCCATTTCATACTCAACATCGACCTTTGAATCCTCATTTGTTGATAATTCTTCACAAGAATCTTTCTGCAAAGTATCTAGTTTTATATCTTTATTTTCACTGTCTATTTCAACATCATTGTTTTCTACTTTATCCAAAACAACTTCTTCTACTAATTCATAACTTAATTCGTATACACCATCTTTAGATCCCAATCCCAAAAAACCTTTAGAAGGTGATTTTTTTATAGTTACCTTGATAGTTTTTTCATCTGCATTAGTAGAATTTAATAATTGTTTTACTGCTTCATCTGGACTTTTTGCACTAATTATTTTTGATTCCATTTCTATATTCCTCCTAATTAATTCTTCTTTCCATCATTTGATTTTTCACTCTTTTCCTTCTCAAGCTTTGCTCTTAAAGGCTTAGTTATCAAGAAGAACTGGAATACAGAGAATATATTACTTATTGTCCAATACAAAGCCAATCCTGCTGGGAAGATAAATCCCCAATAAAAAGATAAACCTGCCATCATCCAAGTCATCATCTTCATAGATCCCTGTAGCTGATCCTTTGGTGTCATAGCCTTTTGCATAAAGAATGCTGATATACCAGATAATATAGCTAATACATAATCTGGATTGTTTAGATTCTTCATCCACAAGAACTGACCAGTTGCAGCCAAAAATTCTGAATGGCTTGCAAATACTCCATGATGAACAGGATCTCTAAATACCCCATAAAGTCCTATCAATATAGGCATCTGTATAAGTAGTGGTAAACATCCTGCCAAAGGATTTATATCTGATTCCTTGTATAACTTTTGTATCTCTTCATTTTGTTTTTGAGGCTTATCCTTATATTTAGCCTGAATTTCTTTAATTTTAGGGTTTATCTCTGACATAGCAAAAGTAGACTTAGTCTGCTTGATTGTTAGAGGAGTCAGTAATAGTTTTACAAATATAGTAAATATAACTATAGATAAACCGTAATTATGTGTAAATCCAAAAATTGTTTTTAGAATTGCACCTAAAAAATTGTATATAAAATCCATTTTTCTCTCCTATATAAATTATTCTCAACTTTTGAGAAAGTTTTTAACAGGGTCTTAATCTAAGTGAGGCTTACTTCATTAGTTGTAATTTCAAACTACTAACAAAAACTCTGTATTTTAAAATACACATCTTCGTATATTAGCTATAATTACAAACTATTCTAAAGGATCCACTCCACCTGGATGAAAAGGGTGACACCTTCCTACTCTTCTTATTGTCAACCACAGTCCCTTCAAAAAACCATACTTCCTAAAAGCTTGGATAGAGTATTGTGAACAAGTCGGATAAAACCTACAAGTAGGTCCTTTTAACGGGGATAAAAAAAGCTGATAAAATCTAACCATAACAATACATGCGCCTGCTAATAATCTACCAGTCATTCTAAATGCCTTCTTTAAGAAATCCATAACATATCCTCCTTTATCGACTTATTTCATTATACCTGTCTTTTTGGCTACATACTTCATAGACTTTTCTATATCCCAATATGAGCAATTCGAGCTATTAATTCTCGCAATAAACACGATGTCTATTCCATTTTTTATTTCTGGATCGACATTTAGCCTATATGCTTCCTTTATATATCTTCTTACCTTATTTCTAACATTGGCCTTTCCAACTTTTTTAGAAACAGATATTCCAATCCTCGATTTCTTTTGTCCATTTTGTTTGGTGTATATAACCAAGTTCCTATCCGCAAAGGACTTACCCTTTTGATAAATCCTTCTAAAATCTGAATCCTTTTTTATTCCATCGGTGTTACAAAACTTCATAACATCCTCCATTACCTGTCCTCAAATCATTTAGCCAATTTTAGTTTACAATCGAAGGCCAAATTTCTTTTTAGACATCATATCTTATAAAAAAAACCACTCTTAGCAAGTGGCTTTTCATTATAGTTAATTAAGATGAGCTCTATCTTAAAATATAATTATCTCTTAGTGAGTTAATCTCTTTCTACCTTTTGCTCTTCTTCTCTTTAAAACATTTCTTCCATTAGAAGTTTTCATTCTCTTTCTGAAACCATGTTCTTTTTTTCTCTGTCTCTTCTTTGGTTGATAAGTTCTCTTCATATCTAAAATCTCCTTTCATTGAATCTAATTGTAAACATAACACTATTATTATAATGATATTTCAAGTAAAAGTCAATGATTATTTGAAAAAACTACCATTTTATCTATCTTCTATAAATAAATTTAATAGCCATAAAAAATTTTTCAACAAGATACAGAGGTTTTTATACATTTTATCCACATATTATACAACATATAGTCAATTTCACAAGGTTGTCAACAATCTGTGGATAACTTTGTGGACAAAAAAAGAGAAATATGATGTATAATATTTTTATGAACAATTTTGTGAGATTTATGTTATGGATAAGTATATTTATAGTTATCAACAAACTTATACACATTTATGTTGATAATTTGATAAATTCACATATTTTTACATTTATCAACAATGGAATTATACACATATATACAAATTTAATACAAGGAGGACTTTTTTATGGATGCAAATAAGCTATGGACTTCTGTGACTCAGAAGTTAAAAGGAACATACCCTAAGAGTTTATTCAAAGTATACTTTGTCAAAGATTCTATTCCAATAGCTATCGTAAACCATGTTTTTTACCTGAGAGGTACTTTAAGTGTAAAAGATTTTTTTGAAAATGAAACGCACAAAGCCAATGTTTTGAAAGCTTTTAGTGAACTAGCTGCAAACATTAACGATATTTCAGTAATAACAGATGACAAAACTGAAATGGAATTATTCAAAACACTAGAAGAAAGTGAGAATAAAGAAGAAATAGATATAAAAAATGACGAGTTATCACTAAAATTAAGGAGTGAAAGCATTGCAAACGCAAAATTAAATCCTAAGTATACATTCAATACCTTTGTTGTTGGGCCGAGTAACAACATTGCTGTAGCTGCATGTGAAAGAATTGCAATGTCAGACAAAATTTCTAGAGACAATCCCCTATTTCTATACGGAGGAGTTGGTCTTGGAAAAACACATTTGATGCATGCGATCGGACATAAGATACTGGAGAGAGACCCATCTAAAAAAATAATTTACATTTCTTCAGAAACGTTTACAAATGAGTTTTTGGTAGCTCTTAGACATCAAAAAAACGCTGAATTCAGAGATAAATACAGAAATGTAGACCTATTCATGATAGATGATGTGCAGTTTATCGCTGGTAAGGAAACTGTAGAAGAAGAGCTTTTCCATACCTTTAATGATGTATTCTCAGCTGGAAAAAAGATAGTTCTATCTAGTGATAGACCACCTAAGGATATCCCAATACTTGAAGATAGATTGAAATCTAGATTCGTAAGCGGTATGACAGTCGATATTCAAGCACCTGATTATAGTACAAGAATGGCAATACTTCAGTACAAATCTGAAAATGAGAAAAAAGACATACCTAATGAAGTAATTGAATATATAGCAGACAATGTGAAATCTAATATAAGAGAGCTTGAAGGTGCTCTAAATAAAGTAATATTGTACTCAGAGCTTTCATCTAAAAAAATAGATTTGGCAACTGCAAAGGAAGCATTAAAAGATATATTGGTTTCATACAAGACAAAAGAAATCAATATGCTTAGAATAAAAGAAATGGTAGCAGACTCGTACAACGTTACAGTTGAGGAACTAAACTCTAAAAAAAGAACTAAAAACATTGCTTTTCCAAGACAGGTAGCAATGTATATAGCTAGAAATCTACTAGATATTTCTCTTCCTAATATAGGAGATGAATTCGGTGGAAGAGATCATACTACTGTAATGCATGCAATTAAAAAGGTTGAAGACGAGATAATGAAAAGTGAAATCACTAAGGTTAAAATTGAAAAAATAATTTCTGATCTAAATGGATAGATGTTGATAAGTTTTCCACATTTTACACATAATGGTAAAATTATTAAATGTGGTCTATTTTAGTCTAATTTTTATCCACAAAGTATTAATACATAATCCATATGTATATATACAAGTTATAAACATATTTTTTTTCATAAAAACAACTAATTTCAAGTGATTTGCTAATTATCAACTTTATCCACACCCACTACTACTACTACTACTATATATTTATATAATATGTATTATTCTAATAAAAAAAAAGTTATACACATACGGAGGAAAAAATGAATATACTATGTAATCAAAAAGAGTTACAATTAGCAATCAATAATGCTCAAAAGGCTATTAATAATAAATCAACAGCAGATATTTTAAAAGGTATACTAATATCTACAAAAGATGATCATGTTGTAATATCTGGTTGTGATAATGAAATGAGTATAGATACAGTAATAGATGCAAAGGTAAATGAACCTGGTGAAATAGTTGTAAATTCTAGATTATTAGGAGAAATTATAAGAAAATTACCAGATACTTTCATATATATAGAAACGGATGATTTACATAATGTTTTTATAAAATGTATGAATTCTAGATTCAAAATTAAGGGAATGCCTGCAGACAACTTCCCTGTATCTAAGGTATTAAATACTGATAACTTTATAAAATTCAATCAGCTAGAATTGAAAACTATGATTAGACAGACAGTATTTGCAACATCTACAGACTCTTCAAGACAGACTTTTAAAGGAGCTTTGTTTGAAGTAGGTACTAATAATATCGTTAATATGGTAGCTGTTGATGGATACAGATTAGCTGTTAGAAAATCAAAAATAGAAGATGAAATATCATCTCCAATGACTGCTATAATACCTGGAACTACACTAAATCATATAAATAGCTTACTTTCAGATGAAGGCAACCTACTTATAGGTATTGACGATAAAAATATAATATTTAAGATAGCAAATACAACTATAGTTGCAAGATTGATAGAAGGAGAATTTTCTAAATACGAGAACCTTCTTCCAAAAGACTATATAACTAAGATAGAGGTAGATACAAAGAAGTTACAAGATGCAATAGAAAGAGCTTCCCTGCTTGTTGCCTCTACAAAAAATAATATGCTAAAAATATCTATTAAAGAAGATGGAATGGATATAACATCAAACAATGAAAATGGTAATGCTTATGAAGAAGTTGATATAAACTTCTTTGAAGGAGAATCTTTAAACATTGCCTTCAACTCGAAGTACTTTTTAGATGGTATAAAAATCATAGATAGCGAAAAAATATCTATTGAATTTGGAGGGACTATAAACCCTTGCATCATAAAACCATTGGAAGGACCTGAGTACATATATCTAATATTACCAGTTAGATTAGGATATTAATAAACATATAGTAAATAAATAATTAAAAGCCCTTTTGAAACGATATAAATGAATCCCAATAGCTGTGGATAATTTGAAACATATACAATATATGTCTTTTATCTAAATAATCATTGTGTTCAAAAGGGTTTTTCTTTTACTTTTCCACAATCCGAAAAAAATTGCAAATTAAAATTTCAAAAATACCCACAAACAAAGTTAAAAAAATAACAAAAAATATAAACTTAGAATTACAATTAGGTTACAAAAAATGGGACTATTCAGTAATCAAAGAGGCGTCTATGAAAAAATATTTTGATTGACTAAATAATACATTTTGGTTACCCTATTTTTATTTATTTCATAAAAGAAGATGAATTAATAAAAATAAAAAATCATCTACAAAAAAATCATAGTTTATTTTTCAAATTAATTAATGATGTCTATACAAATTACCTAAGTTAAGAGTATAGAAAACATTATATATAATCATATATTTGATTTATTATCGAAAAATATCCCTTATTATCGTGATATCAGTAAAATATGATTCAAACTGAGGTCTTAAATGTGTTTAAAATATACTAAAAATGTGGTATAATAATAGGTAATGCAGTTAATTACTTATTAAAAAAGAGAAGGCTGTAAAATAATTAATGCAAGGAAGGGTTATGTAATAATCATGAAGAATATACTTATAGATTCAGACTACATAAAACTTGATCAGGCTTTGAAATTAGCTGATTTTGTTATGTCTGGAGGGGAAGCTAAGGTCGTTATCTTTAGCGAAGAAGTTTTTGTAAATGGAGAGGTTTGTACTCAAAGAGGAAAAAAACTAAGAGATGGCGATGTCGTTGAATATAATAACCAAAAGGCTATTATAAAAAATAAATAAGAGTTTTGAAGTAGGTGTTTTTTTGTATATCGAAAATTTAAAACTTATTAATTACAGAAATTATGAGAGCTTGTCTGTTTCATTTAATAAAAATATAAATCTTATTCTTGGAAAAAATGGTCAAGGAAAGACAAATATTGTCGAGTCCATATCTTTACTTGCTATAGGAAAATCCTTTAGAACAAGTAAGGATAAGGAGTTGATAAAATTTGATGCCGATAGTTTGTACGCTGGATGCAGATTTTCAAAAAATAATATTGAAAAAAGTATAGAGGTGTTGATATCAAAGGAAAAAAAAGGTATAAACATAAATTCTATGCCAATAAAATCCATACAACAACTTCTTGGAAATTTAAACATAGTTGTTTTCTCTCCAGAAGATCTGAAACTTGTAAAAGATGGACCAAAGGAGAGAAGGTCTTTTATCGACAAAGAAATTAGTCAAATAATGCCGAGGTATTACAAATTATTGGTTAGTTATAACAAGGTATTAAATCAGAGAAACAAGCTTTTAAAATCTAATTTTATAGATGATTGCCTATTGGATGTTTACGACCTTGAACTTGCAAATTACGGTTGCGAAATCTATCTTATTAGAATGAGGTTTATAGACAAACTCTCAAAAATATCTAATAAATTGCATAAGGAATTAACGTCAAGTATTGAAAATTTAAGTATTTCATATAAAAATCAATTAGATTTAGATTTAAATAATAAAGATGAGGCGAATCCAGATATTGTAAAAGAAACTATATTAAAAAAATTAAAGGATTCAAGAGATAGAGATAAACAAAATAAAAATACAAAAATAGGACCACACAAGGATGATTTGGAAATATTCATAAACGGTATAGATGTAAGGCTTTACGGATCGCAAGGACAGCAGAGAACTGCATCTATATCACTTAAGTTATCTGAAATAGAGCTGATAAAAAGAGAGGTTGGAGATTATCCAATCTTAATTTTAGACGATGTTTTTTCAGAGCTTGATCCAAACAGACAGCAGATGTTGGTCGAAAAATTAAAAGATGTACAGATGTTTGTTACATCGGCTGATTATCTTCACAAAAATATTTTAAACACTGAAAGTTATAGGATTTTTAGTATAGAAAATGGAAGGGTAATCGATATTGAAGACGGAGGAGGTAAATAAATGTCTAAACACGAATATGGTGCAGAGCAAATACAGGTCTTAGAAGGTCTTGAAGCTGTTAGAAAAAGACCTGGAATGTATATAGGCTCTACAGGTTTAAGAGGCCTTCATCATTTGGTATATGAAGTAGTTGACAACAGTATAGATGAAGCTTTGGCTGGAAATTGTTCAGAAATATATGTATCAATAAATGAAGATGGAAGTGTAACGGTAAAGGATAATGGTAGAGGTATACCAGTAGAAATACACCCTAAAACAGGATTGTCTACACTTGAAACTGTATTGACTGTACTTCATGCAGGAGGTAAGTTTGGAGGCGGAGGATACAAGGTATCTGGGGGTCTTCATGGAGTGGGTGTATCCGTTGTAAACGCCCTTAGTACATGGCTTGTAGCTGAGGTATCAAGAGATGGGAAAGTTTATAGACAGGAGTATAAAAGAGGTATTCCAACTACAAAATTGGAGGTAGTAAGAGATTCTGTAATAGAAAGTGGAACTAGCATAACATTTCTTCCAGATCCAGAGATATTCGATGATGTAGTATTTCACTACGACACCCTTGAATATAGATTTAGAGAGTTGTCATTTTTGAATAGGGTAATAAAGATAACTTTTGAAGATAAAAGAGTTGAACAAGAAAAATCAAAGGTATTTCATTATACAGGTGGACTTGTTGAGTATGTAAAATACCTAAATAGAACAAAGACAACTCTACACGATCAAATAATACACATAGATAAGGTTGCTCAGGATTGCACTATAGAATTGGCACTTCAGTATACTGATGCATATTCAGAAAACATATATTCTTTTGCCAATAATATAAACACTCATGAAGGTGGAGTGCATTTATCTGGGTTTAAGACTGCCTTGACAAAGGTTATAAACGACTATGCAAAGAGAAATAATATATTAAAAGACAAGGACCCAAACTTATCAGGTGAAGATATAAGGGAAGGTTTGACTGCTATAGTTTCAGTAAAACTTCCTGAACCGCAGTTTGAAGGTCAGACAAAGACAAAGCTAGGAAATACATTTATGAGAGGTCTAGTAGACAGCATAACATACGAAGAAGTAGGTGCATTTTTGGAAGAAAATCCATCTGTATCGAGAATAATTCTAGACAAATGTTTAAGAGCGCAAAGAGCTAGAGAAGCGGCAAAAAAAGCAAGAGAATTGACTAGAAGAAAAAATGTATTAGAGACAACTTCTCTTCCAGGAAAGCTAGCAGATTGTTCTGAAAAAGATCCGGCTAAAAGTGAAATATTCTTGGTAGAGGGAGACTCTGCAGGAGGTTCAGCAAAGGGAGGAAGAGATAGAAATATCCAGGCTATACTTCCACTTAGAGGAAAGATACTAAATGTTGAAAAATCTAGATTGGATAAGATACTATCATCTGAGGAAATAAAAAATATGATAACTGCCTTTGGTTGTGGTATAGGAGATGATTTCGATGAGTCTAAACTTAGATATCACAAGATAGTAATAATGACCGATGCCGATGTAGACGGTGCTCATATAAGAACACTACTTTTGACATTTTTCTTTAGGTATATGAGACCACTTATAGAGAAGGGCTATGTATATTCAGCAATGCCACCTCTATACAGAATAAAAAAATCTAAAAAAGATTATTATGCATTTTCAGATAAGCACCTATCAGATATGCTTGATGAAATAGGAAGAAACGGAGCAGAAGTCTCTCGTTTCAAAGGTCTTGGAGAAATGAATGCAGAGGACTTGTGGGAGACTACTATGAATCCTGAAACAAGAACTCTTCTTCAGATAACAATAGACGATGCAATAGTTGCTGATGAAGTCTTTTCAATGCTTATGGGAGATAAGGTAGCTCCTAGAAGAGAGTTTATCGAAGAGAATGCAAAATATGTAAAGAACTTAGATATATAGGAAGGGGTATAGATAAATGGAAAAGGAAACAAAGATAATTCCAATAGAAATATCTGATGAGATGAAAAAATCATACATAGATTATTCTATGAGTGTAATAGCAGGTCGTGCCCTTCCAGATGTAAGGGACGGATTAAAACCCGTTCATAGAAGAATACTTTATTCTATGAACGAACAGAATCTAACGCCGGATAAACCATACAGAAAATCAGCTCGTATAGTCGGGGATGTTTTAGGTAAGTACCATCCACATGGAGATAGTTCCGTATATATGGCTATGGTAAAAATGGCTCAGACATTTTCTACAAAGGAAACGCTTATAGATGGTCAAGGAAACTTTGGTTCAGTTGACGGAGATAGTCCAGCTGCAATGCGTTATACAGAAGCTAGAATGAGTAAGATAGCATCGGAACTCCTTAGAGATATAGACAAAAATACAGTAGACTTTGGTCCAAACTTCGATGAAAGTTTGCAGGAGCCACTTGTTCTACCTGCTAGATATCCAAATCTTTTGGTAAATGGTTCAAACGGTATAGCAGTAGGTATGGCGACATCAATACCACCTCACAACCTAGGTGAGGTAATAGATGCTACAGTTCACTATATAGACAATCAAGATTGCGACGTGGATGAATTAATAAACATCGTAAAAGGACCAGATTTTCCTACAGCAGCAAGCATAATGGGAACTGAAGGGATAAAGGAAGCGTATAGAACAGGAAGAGGTAAGGTAAAGGTAAGGGCAAAGGCTGAAATAGAAGAGTTACCAAAGGGAAAACAACAAATAGTTGTAACTGAAATACCATTCCAAGTAAATAAGGCAAAATTGGTAGAAAAGATAGCAGACCTTGTAAAGGATAAAAAAATAGAGGGAATAAGCGATCTAAGAGACGAAACAAATAGACATGGAATGAGAATTGTAATAGAGTTAAAGAGGGATACTAATGCAAACATAGTATTAAACAACCTATACAAGCACTCACAACTAGAAGATACATTTAGTATAATAATGTTATCGTTAGTAAACAAAACTCCAAAGCTTTTAAATTTAAAAGAAGTTTTGAAGTATTATGTGATGCATCAAAAAGAGGTAATAACTAGAAGAACTCAGTTTGATTTAGAAAAGGCTGAAAACAGGGCTCACATACTAGAAGGTCTATTAAAGGCATTAGATAACATAGATAGGATTATAAATATTATAAGAGGCTCTCAGACAGCTCAGGAAGCAAAAGAAAAACTTATCGAAGAATTCTCTTTTTCAGAAGTACAAGCTCAAGCCATATTAGATATGAGACTTCAGAGACTTACTGGTTTGGAAAGAGGAAAGTTGGAAGCTGAATATGAAGAATTACTAAAGAAAATAGAGTATTTCAAGAGTATATTATCTAATGAAAAACTATTATTCAACATAATGAAGGAAGAAATGTTGGAGATAAAAGATAAGTATGCAAAGGAAAGAATGACTGAAATTCTACCTGCAGAGGGAGAGATAGACGTAAGAGATCTACTTCCAGAAGAAGATGTAGCCATAACATTGACACATCTAGGTTATATAAAGAGACTTCCATCAGACACATATAAGAGTCAAAGAAGAGGTGGAAAGGGAATAGCAGCTGTAACCACAAGAGAAGAAGATTTTGTTACAGATTTGATATCTACAACTACCCACTCTGTGATGTTATTCTTTACAAATAGAGGTAGGGTGTTTAAATTAAATACATACCAGATACCTGAAGGAAAGAGGGTAGCTAGGGGAACAGCGATAGTAAACTTATTACAGCTAAATCCTGGAGAAAAGATAGCTAGGGCTATATCTATAAATCCTGGAAATGAAAACAAGGATGAATTAGAATACCTACTTATGGCCACAAAAAATGGTATAGTGAAGAAAACTCCTATAAGTGAGTTCAAAAACATAAATAAATCTGGAATCATAGCCATCACTCTAAAGGATGGAGATGAGCTAATGAGCGTTAAGATGACAAATGGAGATGAAGATGTAATAATCATAACTAAGGAAGCTATGAGCATTAGATTCAACGAAAAAGATGTAAGACCTATGGGAAGAACTGCAACTGGTGTTAAGGGAATATCCTTATCAGAGGGAGATAGGGTTGTAGAAATGGACTTGGTAGGTCAGGGTAGCGACTTGTTGGTAATCTCAGAAAATGGATATGGAAAGAGAACTAGCATTGATGAGTACAAAACACAGATAAGATCTGGAAAGGGTATAAAGACTTACAACATAAGTTCAAAGACAGGAAAGATTGCAGGAGCAACTTTAGTAAATGAGGACGATGAGGTAATGTTGATCAATTCAGACGGAGTGTTAATTAGAATCAAGGTTGAAGAAATAGCTCTTTATGGAAGAATCACAAGTGGTGTAAAACTGATGAGAACAGATGAAGAGGTAGATGTAGTTTCAATAGCTAAGTTGAAGAATGAAGATGATATTGAATAGAAGTTTAGGGGGCTTATATGTCATTAAATATTAAATCAAGTTATGAAAAAGATAATTGGGTGTTTTTTGTAGAAGGTGAATTGGATGTATCTTGTGCAAAGGCATTTAAGACAAAGATAGAAGACAGTTTAGATGAAAAATTTTCTGATGTAAGTATAGATATGAAGGACCTAACGTATATAGATTCTACAGGGGTAGGAGTGATTGTTGGAATTATGAAAACCCTTAGAAAGTCAGGAAAAGACATTGTATTATTAAATGCAAAGGATAATATTAAAAAGATATTTAAGATAACTGGAATAGACCAGATATTGCGCATGGAGGGATAGTTGTGAGTCACGAGGTAGTAAGTATGAATATGTCTACTAACCCTAATTTTGTATCAGTCATAAGATTGACAACATCGGGGATAGCTAGTAGAATGGGATTTACATTGGATGATATAGACGATTTGAAGGTATCGATATCTGAAGCCTGCACCAATGCAATAAAACACAGTAAAGAAGATAGTTTTGAGGTTATATTTCACATATATGATGATAGACTGACTATAGAGGTAAATGACAAGGGTACAGGTTATGACAAGACTCAAGTAAAGGAGCCTGATTTGAAGAATCCTCAGACAAGTGGACTAGGATTATTCATAATAAAAACATTGATGGATGAAGTTGAAATAAACACTTGTAGTGAAAAGGGTACATCAATAAAAATGACCAAAATAGTTGGAGTTGAGTAATTATGAATCGATTAGCTATAGAAAAAGATTATGAAGACATGGATAATAAAGAGCTTTTTAAACTTTTTTCTGAAGATAGAGATAATGTAATACTTAGAAATATACTCATAGAAAGACATTTGTATCTGGCAAAAATTCTATCTAGAAAATTTGCAAATAAAGGTGTAGACTATGAGGATATATATCAGGTTGCATCATTGGCTCTAATATATGCTATAGATAGATATGATATATCAAGGGGATTTGAATTTTCAAGCTTTGCTACTCCAACAATTGAAGGAGAGATTAAGAAGTATTTTAGAGATAAAGTTTGGACTATGAGGGTTCCAAGAAGAATACAAGAACTTAGTAAAAAAATAAGTAATGCAAAAAATATTTTGGAGCAAAAGGAACGTAAAAGTCCTACTCCAGGTAAGATTGCACAATATCTAGGTGTAACAGAAGAGGAAGTTTTAGAAGCTATGGAAGCATCTTACGGATATCAGCCAATATCATTGGATATGCCTAGCAATGATGATAGTGAAGACAAGGATATGACTATTGGCGATAGGGTAGGTGTTGAAGAAAAACAGTTTTCAGATATAGAATTAAAAGACTTTTTAGATCATTTTATGAAGGGGTTGAGCGAAGTAGAAGAAAGACTTATAAAGGGGAGATTCTTTGAAAATAAAACACAATTGGCGCTTTCATATGAATTAGGAGTGTCACAGATGACAGTCTCAAGACTTGAAAAAAAGATAATTAAAAAGTTGGAAAAAGAATATATGAGAGAATCATAATAAAAAATTATGATAAAACAAATTGCATAGAATCAATTGTATTATATGTAAAAAGGTCGCATGTAAACGAGTTAGATTATATGTAAAAAATAGATTGCATGTAAATGATTTAGATTAGATATAAAAATAAACTGAATATAGATAAGTGAGATTACATGCAAAACTTTATAGAGTAAGCGTTGATTTATAATCAACGCTTACTCTGTGTATATTAAAAAGTACTTTTAAAAATATAATGAATATAAATTTAGTTATTTACACAGTAAAAAATATATAATAAAATATAAAATTTATGTTAATACAACCATAAATTAGGTATTTAGTTTGTATATAGGAGTTAAAATGCGGAAATTAATAGATATAGGGGATGGGAGGTGTAATGGTGAAAAAAGTAATAAATATATTATATATAATCTGCATATGCGTTTTCATATATTCAAGTTATAGGTTGGTAAATATTTACCTTGAGTACAGAAGGGGAAGTGTCGAATACAACGAAATTAGAAACGAGGTAGAGGTAGAAAATAGAGTAGAAAATCAAGATGCAGACAAGGGGATTGCCCTACCTATAAATATAGATTTTAAAAAATTAGAAAAGATAAATAAGGATATAGTTGGTTGGATATACATAGAAGCATCTCCTAAAATAAATTATCCTATTTTAAAGGGTATGGACAATGATTTTTATTTAAGAAGGACGTATAAGAAAACTAAAAACATTGCTGGTAGCATATTTATAGATTATAGAAATACTGGTGATTTCATGGATTATAATACTATAATATACGGACATAACATGAAAAATTCAACGATGTTTAGTAGGCTTGAAGAACTGAAAAAAAATCCTAAAGAAACCTTGAAAAAACCATATATATGGGTAATTACTCCCAAAAATGTAATGGTTTATAAAATATTTTCAATTCACGAAGAACCAGCTATTTCTGACACATATAATATTATAAAAAGCAAGGATGATGAATACTACAAATATGCAAGGGCTGAGGCTATTAAAAACAGGGTTTCTGGGCTTAATAATGATGCGAATGGAAGTAGAATAATAACATTATCTACATGTACTGACAATGATAAGGTAAGAATGGTGGTACAAGCTAGATTGGAAGATATAAAATAAAACATAATAAAGTAGTATTACAGGTGTAAATAAATGTAGATAGCAGATAAAAAATATATTAAAATACATATAACAGATGAAAAAAATTATATAAAAAATGTATATAAAAAATGCATACAAAAGATGAAAATAAAAAATATATTAAAAATACAGATATATGGTTGAATAGCAAACATATAATAAAAATACGTTTTAAAGGAGGGGGCAATGGAGCAATCTATAGAAAAACAGACTACCATATTCAATAGATATATGGAAGGTTTCATGGATAAGATACCGGCATTAATAGTTGCCTTAATAACTATAATAATAGGTGTTATAATAGCCAAAATTGTAAAAAAAATATTGAACAAACTATTGTACAAATATAAATCGAGTACAGGGTTAATAAGTTTTTTGATAAATTTTATTCAAGTTGTAATAATGATAATAGCATTTATGCAAGCTATGAGTGGGCTAGGGGTAAATACGACATCATTTGCAGCTATCTTGGGAGCTGCAGGTTTCAGTATTGGTTTGGCGTTTAAAGAGGTAATATCAAACCTTGGATCATGTATGATAATATTGTTTTTTAAGCCCTTCGATATAGGAGATTACATACAGTGTGACTCAATAGAAGGGACTGTGTATGAGATACAGATGTTTTCAACTACACTTAAAACAAATGACAACAAATTAGTAATACTTCCAAACTCATTGATAACAACCAATGCTATTACAAACTTTACAGCACAGGAAAAACGAAGAATAGATTTTATATTCAACGTTGAATACGACACAGATGTAAAAAAAATGTATGATATAGCTCATAAATTATTCGATGCGAATGAAAAGGTGTTAAAATCTCCAAAGCCATTGATAGGAGTGGAGTCTATGGATAATAATATAATAAAATTTGTAGCAAAGCCATGGGTTAAAACAGAGGACTATTGGAGTACTTACTACAACCTAATTGAGGAATTCAAAGAAGAGTTTGATGAAAATGGAATAGTCTTAACTAGAATAAATATGATAAATCAGTAAAAATATATGAATAAAAATAAAAAAAAGTATTGATTTATGATTTTTTTTGTTGTATAATTTTACCCATAACAGAAGATTGGCTATGAAGGAGCTTAGTAGTTTGATTATTGTATTTAGAGAAGAGTTGGCTGGTGAAAAACTTTTACAATTTCTTATGAATCTACTCTGGAGCATCTGGTATGAAATAAGATCAGACGTATGCCTGCGATAAAGGTATGAGGTGGATTATTAGATAATCAACTAGGGTGGCAACGCGGAATGTACGACTTTCGTCCCTTATAGGGATGGGAGTCTTTTTTTTATACCATATAGGTCAAAATTCATAAATCGACACGAACTTATATAATTTATAAAATAGCTTGCAAACCTTTGTAGTTAAAATATGATTAGAGAGGAGAAATAAAATGTTAGACGTAAGAAGAATTAGAGAGAATTTAGAAGAGATAAAACTTCTAATGGGAAGAAGAGGAGAAGGTGAATTTGATCCTAAGGATTTGGATGAGGTAATAGCACTTGATGATAAGAGAAAGGCTATACTAAAAGAAGTTGAGGTATTAAAGAACGAGTCAAATGTAGAGTCAAAGAAGATACCTCAGATGATGAAAAATGGAGAAGATATAACAGCTATAAAGGCTGAATTAAAGGAATTATCAGACAAGATAAAGGATTATGATGTTGAATTAAAGGAAGTTGAAGATAAGCTAAGATATAGACTTCTAAGAATACCAAATGTTCCAAATCCAGATGTACCTCAGGGAGAAACTGATGAAGATAATGTAGAAATAAGAACTTGGGGAGAACCTACAAAGTTTGATTTTGAAAATAAGGCTCACTGGGATATAGGAACAGGATTGGATATATTAGACTTTGAAAGAGCTGGAAAGATAACAGGATCAAGATTTACTTTATATAAGGGATTGGGAGCAAGATTAGAGAGATCTTTAATAAACTTCTTCCTAGATCAACATACAGCAAATCATGGATATGTAGAAGTATTACCACCATTTATGGCTAATAGAAACAGCTTTGTAGGTACAGGACAGTTACCTAAGTTTGAAGAAGATATGTTTAAGATTGATGGAGTAGATTATTTCTTGGTACCTACAGCAGAGGTTCCAGTAACAAATATATATGCAGGAGAAATCTTAGATGGTGAAAACCTACCTATAAAGCACTGCGCATACACTCCTTGTTTTAGATCAGAAGCTGGTTCAGCAGGTAGAGATACAAGAGGTCTTGTAAGACAGCATCAGTTTAACAAGGTTGAATTAGTTAAGTTTGTTAAGCCAGAAGAGTCTTATGAAGAATTGGAAAAATTGACTAATGATGCAGAAAAGATGTTACAATTACTTAATATACCATACAGAGTAGTTAAGATATGTACTGGAGATTTGGGATTCACAGCTGCTAAGAAGTATGATATAGAAGTTTGGATGCCAAGTTACAATAGATATGTTGAAATATCTTCTTGCTCAAACTTTGAAGACTTCCAATCAAGACGTGCAAACATAAGATTCAAGAGAGATAGAAATTCTAAGACTGAATTTGTACACACATTAAATGGTTCTGGTTTAGCAGTTGGAAGAACTGTAGCTGCTATATTAGAAAACTATCAGCAGGCAGATGGAAGCGTAGTTGTTCCAGAAGTTTTAAGACCATACATGGGTGTAGATGTAATAAAATAATAAATGACTAAAGAATACTTTGTAAAAAATTCTATGGAAAAAGAAGTGTCTAAAGATTATTTTGTAGAAGATTCTATGGAAAAAGAATTTACTAAAGAGCATTTTGTAGAAGATTCTATGGGAAAAGAATTTACTAAAGAGCATTTTGTAGAAGATTCTATGGAAAAAGAATTTACTAAAGATGATTTTATGTGTATTGCTATAAGTGAAGCAAGGAAGGCATATTCTCTAAAAGAAACGCCTATAGGTGCTGTTATTGTACTGAATGGAAGAATTGTTGGAAGAGGATATAATATGGTTGAATTGGGAAATAGCGCCATATATCATGCAGAGGTTATGGCAATACAGGATGCAAGGCGTAATATAGGCAATTGGAGGCTTATTGGGTGTGAAATGTATGTAACTATGCAACCGTGTTTTATGTGTGCAGGGGCAATAGTTAATTCTAGAATAAAACACATCTACGTTGGAGCTAGACATGAAAAAAACGGCATTGTAGACAAACATAACAAATTCATTGAAGAGTATCTTAGAGATAATAATGTAGTAGTTGAATTTGGAATAAAAAATGAAGAATGTTCTACCTTGCTTACTAATTTCTTTAGAGAAAAAAGAAAAAAATTAATTTAAAATATATAGAAGCTTACCTAAAATAGGCTTTCTAGTAACAAAACTCCCACATTCAATAATTTTGAGTGTGGGAGTTTTTTAAAAATGTAGATTAGCATAAAGTCTATGATTA
>F241_Great_Cormorant__coassemble_570_pt1 | contig 25621 bp, 20 predicted proteins | sample F241_Great_Cormorant__metabat2_high_PE_009 | metagenome-assembled genome bin F241_Great_Cormorant
AATATATTTGCTATTATCTTTTTTAATTATTTATGCAATATATTTACTATTATCCTTTTTTAATTATTTATGCAATATATTTTCTATTATCTTTTTTTATTATTTATGCAATATATTTGCTATTATCCTTTTTTATTATTTATGCAATATATTTTCTATTATCCTTTTTTATTATTTATGCAATATATTTACTATTATCCTTTTTTATTATTTCTATAGTATATTTACTATAATCTTTGCTCTGAATTATATACTTTAACTCTTTGTTTTTAATTTTTTTATTACCTCTCTTATAAGAAGTCTTTGTTCTTCTATTTCATTTGACAGGGCTTGTATTTTTTCCCTTTGAATTTCATTCTCCAATAATAATTTTCCTAATATGTCTTCTACCTCATCGAAGTCTAGGTTGTGAATAAAACTTACATCTATGCCTTTCATTTCAATTTTTTTATCTTCCTCTTCATTCTCTGAGAAATTTTTTCGTGATATGTATTTTTTTGATTCTATTTTATTAGTCTCAATTTTCACTGATTCCGTTTCGTCCGACATATCTTTTTTTGATTCAGTCTTATTAGTTTCAATTTCCCCTGATTCCTTTTCGTTCGACATATCTTTTTTTGATTCGGTTTTTGTTTGTATATCAGCTACCTCTCTTATAATGGCCTCTAGTCTGTCTACTTCTTTTATTTCTATTTCTGATAGAGATGTTATTATTCCTCCAGTTTGAACTATGAATACATCTCCATATTCTCTATATTTTCTAGAGCCTATGTTTTCTATGTTTGAAACTGGTATCTCTATCTTATTGACGTAATTAAACATTGTTTTGTTTACAAACAGAATTTTTCTATCTGTTACAACGCACATCCAATTTGTGCTGCTTAGGGTACATAGACAGATGAATTTTACCTCTTCTCCAGCTTCGATATAATTAGGTATAGTTGATATTTCCCTTCTTTTTTTTAACTTCTTTGGTAATGAAATTTCATCTATTAATTTCAAAATCTCTCTTACATCCATTTCTTCACCTATGAATAGTATATTTTTATTTGCATATACCTATAACGATACATATATCTATATTTTTCTGCATATTTACATACATATATCTATACCTCTATCTTCGTTATTTTCTATGTATTTACATACACCTATATAATTATATATCTATATTTTTCTATTTGCTTTCTAATATTATTTCTCCAACCTTGTTTACAGGTCCTGCTCCACAAGTCAGAAGTAGGTCATCTTCTTGTAATTCCTTCATCAGATACTGAGCTATTTCCTCAAATGTCGGCATATACTGTGCATCCACATTATTTTGATATAGTTTTTCCACAAGGTCTTTTGAACTAATATCTCCAGGATCTTTTTCTCTTGCTGCATATATATCTGTTATTATTACCTTATCTGCAGCATAAAATGCCTCTGAAAATTCCTTTAATAGAGATTTTGTTCTAGAATATGTATGAGGTTGGAATACAACCCACATTCTTTTCTTTCTTAGGTTCTTTGCAGCAGAAAGTGTAGCCTTAACCTCTGTTGGATGATGGGCATAATCATCTACTATAAGTGCATTGTTATACTCTCCCTTTTTTTCAAATCTTCTTCCAACACCTGTGTATGTCTTTATAGCCTTTCTTATTTCCTCTATGTCTATATTAGATTCTATTGCAGCTATTATTGCAGCTGTTGCATTATATACATTATGAACCCCATAAACGCTCAACGAGAATCTTCCTAGATTTATTCCCTTGTATTTTAGGTTAAATACAGAATATCCTTCTTCATCATAGCATATATCTGAAATTATCGCATCATTGTCACTTCTTTGACCAAATTTCACTACATTTGCCTCTACCTCATAAGTTATATCTCTTGTATTCTCGTTGTCTCCATTTATGATAAAATATCCATCTGGAGGAAGAAGTTTTCCAAACTTGTTGAAAGAGGCCTTTATCTCATCTATACCTGAGAAATAATCTAAATGGTCTTCTTCTACATTCAAAACAATAGCTATGAATGGATTAAAATTCAAAAAACTATCCACATATTCACAGGCTTCTGTTATAAAGTGTTCAGAATTTCCTATTCTAACGTTTCCTCCAATTGTACTTAGATTTCCTCCTACTAATATTGTAGGGTCTTTTTTTGCATAGTTAAAAATGGTAGATAACATACTTGTAGTACTTGTTTTTCCATGTGTACCAGAAACGGCAATAGAATTTTTGTATTCTCTCATAATTTGACCCAAAAATGCAGCCCTATCTATCATCAATATATTTCTACCCTTAGCTTCTAAAAATTCTTCGTTATTTTTATCTATTGCAGCAGTGTATATAACCAAATTAATGTCATCGCTAATATTTTCTCTGCTGTGTCCAATGTATATTTTTGCACCTAGAGATCTCAAATGTTCAACCAAGTATGAATCTTGTATGTCTGAACCACTTACCTTGTATCCTTTATTTATACATATTTCGGCCAAGGCACTCATATTTATTCCACCAATCCCAATAAAATGTACATTCATCATCACTAATCACCTCATTTTAAAAATATAGTAAAAAAAACTTTAATATGAACTTTTCATATGATATAATTAAATAACGTTCATATATATTTAATCGATATATATATTATATCACAAAGATATTAAATAGTTAATAAAACAAATACGGGAAGGATTTTTTTATGAGTAATAAATTTAAAAGAAATGAAAGAATAGGAGCAATTGTAAAGATTTTATCGGACAATCCAAACAGAATTTTTACTCTTAGCTTTTTTACAACTCAATTCAATGCCGCAAAATCTACAATAAGTGAAGATTTAATAGTTGTAAAAAATGTATTTGAAAAACTACAACTTGGAAGGGTTGTTACGATATCTGGTGCAGCTGGTGGTGTAAAATACATACCAAAAACATCAAAAAGCGAAAACAAGGAATTTTTGGAAAGTCTATGCACTAGGATTAAAGAAGAAGGAAGGGTTTTATCTGGAGGTTTTTTATACCTTATAGATTTAATCTATGATCCAAATGTTGTTTCTAAAATAGGTGAGATTTTTGCTTCAAACCTAGAGTATGAAGACGTAGATTGTATAGTTACAATGGAAACTAAGGGTATTCCAATGGCATTGATGACTGCAAAGGCTATGAATTTGCCACTTGTAATCATAAGAAAGAATACAAAGGTATCTGAGGGTCCAACTATTAGTATGACATATGTAACTGGCTCTTCATCAAAAATAGAGACTATGAGTCTTCCTAGTAAGGCGCTAAAACCTGGTAGCAAGGTTATTATAATAGATGACTTTATGAGAGGTGGCGGTACTATAAAAGGTATGATTGAGCTTATGAAGGAATTTGATACAGAAGTATCTGGAATCGGCGTCTTCATATCTACAATAAAACCTGAGGAAAAACTTGTTTCAGACTATGTTTCACTGTTGGAGTTAGATGTATTGGATGATGAAATAATAGTATATCCTAATCTAAAAACCTTCAATGATGAATACCATGAAAATGAGCTTTAATCGTAAATCAAAAACTTTAATCGTAAATCAAAAGCTTTAATCGTAAATCAAGAACTTTAATTATAAATCAAAAGGCTGGTATCAATGTTTCATTGAAAACCAGCCTTTTTTAGAAATTCAAATGGTTTATATACTTACAAAAACTTCTCTGTATTTCATATATTTGAACATAAAATTTCCATTTTCTTTGTATTTTATATAAGAATTTTTCTGTATTTTATATCTTTATTAGAAAAGCTCTCTATAATCTATATCCTTATACAAGAATTTCTCTGTGCTTTATCTAATTATCTATTTAAAAATGCCTTATATGCTTTTTTAGTCATGTATGAATCGGCCTTTGATGCTAACTCTATTGGTGCGTGCATTGATAACATTGGTGTTCCCATATCAACTACTTCCATTCCATATTCAGCTAATATATATGCTATAGTTCCACCACCACCTTGGTCAACCTTTCCTAATTCACCAGTCTGCCATATGATATTATTCTTCTTGAATATATCTCTTAATTCTGCCAAAAATTCTGTATTGGCATCATTACATCCACTTTTTCCTCTTGCTCCTGTATATTTAGATAAACATACACCATATCCAGATTTTGCAGAGTTTCTTTCTTCTCCAACATTCTTGTGATCTGGGTCAACGGCAACTGTAACGTCAGCAGATAATACCTTAGAATTGTACATTGCTCTTCTAAATTTAACTTCTGAGTAATCCTTTTGAGCATACATTATTTCACATATAAAGTTTTCAAAGAATTTTGATGCCATAGATGTATTACCCACAGAACCGATTTCCTCTTTGTCCACAAATAAACCTACTGCTGTTGTTTCAGGATTTTCTATCTCCAATATTGCTTCTAGGTTTGCATATGAGCATATTCTATCATCATGTCCATGAGCTGCTACCATCGATCTATCAAAGCCTACGTCTCTTGCCTTAGCAGCAGGAACAGCTTCTAATTCAGCAATTAGGAAGTCTTCTTCTACTATCTTGTATTTTCTGTATAATTCATCTAAGATAGCTTTTTTTATAGGGTTTTCCTCTCCCTTAAACTTGTATGAACTATGTCCTACAACTATATTTAGGCTTTCACCTGGTATTGCTTCACCTAAAGATTTTTTGTACTGATCTGCACTTAAGTGAGGTAATAAATCATTTATGAAGAATACAGGATCATCCTCATCTTCTCCAATAGAAATATCTATTCCTTCTCCTTCAGAATTTACTATATATCCATGTAGGGCTAACTGGATTGTCGGCCATTGATACTTCTTTATCCCTCCATAATAATGAGTCTTTAATAAGGCAAGCTCGCTATCTTCATATAATGGGTTTGCCTTTATGTCTAGTCTTGGACAGTCGATATGAGAACCTACTATGTTCATACCTTTTTCCATGTCCTTACCTACAACACATAAAACAGCAGACTTATTTCTATTGTTGAAATAAATCTTATCTCCTGGCTTAATTTCGGATTTTATAGCCTCTTCAAGTGATATAAACCCTTTTTCCTTTGCCTTTTCGATTATAAATTTAGTTGCTTCTCTCTCTGTCTTAGACTCATCCAAGAACTTCTTGTATCTTTCTCCATATGCATAAATTTCATTATGCTCTGCTTCATCGATGCTTGTCCATATAGAAGACCTACTTAATTCTAAATTCAAAACGTTTACCTCCAAACTGTCATTAATTTTGGGAATAATGATATATATATATCCCACAACTATATACTATCACTATTTTAATACTAAATCCATACTATTTTATCATTTTTTTAATTTATTTTTTAAAAAAATAAGGCTATCTCAAAAGTCCTTAATCTCAAGTTAAATTTTGCATTTATCTACGTATTTTGAAAAAACTCCCACACTCAAAAATGTATTTTGAATATGGGAGTATTTCTTATTTCAATATATTATATGGACGTCTCTAATGGAACATGTTGTAAAGGTAGGTATATAGGTCTGGATATACCTCATAGTATGCTATATTGTCTCCACAAGTTACCTTTACAAAGTCCTTGCCCATCGTTTGAATAGATATTTTAACACCGGATTTGTCCATTTTTACGGTATAGTTATCCTTTATTTTCTGAAACTCCTTCTCTGGCTGTATCTTTCCTACTTCCCTCTTGTACAATAGCTTATTTAACAGTTCTTTTTTATTCCAAAACCATACACTTTTTGAGTCGTTTCCACTGTAGACTTTTATACTGCCTATATCTTCTCCATTTGTGATAAATTCAACAGATGTATATATTAGTCTCCTGTATAAATTTTGGAAATCATTTTTATAAGATACTGGTATTTTGTAGTGAACAGTCTTATTTTTGTCTATTAATTCAAAATAGTTGAAGTCTGTCAAAAATCTTACACCATTTGATGATTTTCCAGAGCAAACTGGTGAGAAGTCATTGTTTACATTTCTTATTTTTACAAAATTTGTAATTAATCTATCAAAAGTTTGTAAACTAGAACCTGTTATTTTTATGTGATTAGCTCTATTATCACCTATGTATATCTTATTTGCTTCTTTGAATCTTACAATTAAATCTTTATTAGATTCTCTTTTTTCTGATTCTAATATTTCTCTCTGTTCCAGTGTTTCTCCACTATTTTTGTTGTTGGTTGCAGTTATTTCACTCGTTTTATCATCTTTTTGTGAGAATTTGCTGCTTATGAAATTAAAGGATAGTATGTATACTATAAAAAAGACAATCAATCCTAATATCATCAATCTTTTTTTGTTGAATTTTAGGTTTTTCTTATCTATTTTTTTTCTATACTTATCTAATTTATTCTTATATTCTGCCATATCTCTACTCTCTCTAGCATTTATATCACTTTTGAAAATTTAATTTTGCATCTATATTTTCAATCTTATCTAATTCACTCTTATCTTTAACAATGCCTCTGATATTTAGCATCTATATCGCTTTTGAAAATTTAGTTTTTATATATTGTTTTTGTTTTTTATAAATTCATTCATTGTATTTGCCAATAAGGTGAATTCATCTAGACTAAGTGTTTCCCCACGCCTTTTTTCGTCTATTTTTGATCTGTTTAATACCTCTTTTATTTCGTCCTTATTTATCATTCCCATACTAGATAGGGAGTTTAATAAGGTCTTTCTTCTCTGTCCAAAACTAGCCTTTACTATCTTAAAGAATAGTTCTTCATCATCGACGATGTATTTTTTTTCGGGTCTTACCCTAAGTCCAATTACTATTGAATCTACGTTTGGTTGAGGTACAAATAGGTGTCTTGGCACCTTGGCTACTATATCTGTGTCACAATAGTACTGAACTGCTACCGACAAGGCTCCGTAATTTTTGTTTGCAGGCTGTGCATTCATTCTCTCTGCAACCTCTTTTTGAACCATTATCACTATATCTGTTACATTTATTTTTTCTTCCAAGAATCTCATTATTATTGGAGTTGTTATATAATATGGAAGGTTGGCAACTAACTTTACCGGACCTGAATCCAAGTTTTCATCTATTAGCCCCTTTATATCAGCCTTCATTACATCTTCGTTTACTACTGTTATATTATCAAAGTCTGATAATGTGTCCTTTAATATCGGTATCAGACTTTTATCTATTTCTATTGCCATCACTTTATCTGCTCTTTTGGCAATTTCTCTAGTCAAAGTTCCTATCCCCGGACCTACTTCTATTACCTTATCTCCATCTTCTATCATAGCTCCCTGTATTATATCATCTATGATGTTATCATCTATAAGAAAATTTTGTCCCAATGACTTAGAGAACCTAAAGCCATGTTTTTTTACTACATTCATAGTTTCCCTATGAGATGAAAGTCTTTTTTCCATTAATTATCACCGCTTTCTACCTTTGCTATGGCTTCTTCAAACTCCTGTCTTGTAACTCCATAGCTATTTAATCTATTCAGAAATTGCTTTGAATTTCCATATCCTATCCCCAATATCTGTCCTACCTTATCTCTTTTAGATTGGGAGTTTTGCGCTCCAACTAGTCCATTTATTACCAAATCCCTGTTTTCAAACTCCTTTTGTATGGATATTGATTCTGTCCTTACCTTTGCCAATGCATTTAGAATACTTTCAGGGCTAGCATTTTCAATTCCTATATCTCCGTTTTTTATTGCCTCTTCTCTAGGTAAAAATGCATGCTTGCAACCAGGAGCTATTTTTGATACTTTTTTTCTAATTTTTTCACCTGCAAAATCTGGATCTGTAAATACGATTATACCCCTCTTTTTGTGGGCAGTTTTTATTCTCTCTACTACACCTTTTGGAAAACCAAACCCCCCCGTCGCTATAAGGTCACAATCTAAGGCTCTTTTTACAGATACAATATCATCTCTTCCTTCTACAACTATTACTTCCTTTATCATTTACTTCTCTTTCTAGCATATTTTAATTTCATTTTTTACATTATATAAATCATATTACTAATATAATTTGATTTTTCTCTCGTTGTTTAAACGACTCTTTTTAAAAATTTTATCCCACTTATTATTAGAACAATTATGTTTTCAAGAGTTTTATCTCGCTTTTTTCGAGAAACTTCCCTTTCAAGGATTTTGTCTTACTTTTTATTTGAGATATTTCATCAAGTATATTATATCATACTCAATGAAACCTTACCTTTTTCCATGTCAATTCCTATTACGGTTACCTTTACTATATCTCCTACAGTCAGTACATCTGATGGATTTTTTATTCTTTTTTTAGATATTTTAGATATATGTACCAATCCATCATTTTTTATACCTATGTCTACAAAGGCTCCAAAGTCTACTACATTTCTAACCGTTCCTGTTAGTTCCATACCTTCTTTCAGGTCTTCAATCTTGACTACATCAGTTCTCAATACAGGTTTTACTCCTGAGTCTCTAATATCTCTTCCAGGCTTTTTGATTTCTTCTATTATATCTTTGAAGGTAGCAAGTCCTATACCTGCTTTTTCTATAAGATTTTCTATACCTTCTTTTCTTATTCTTTCATCTATGTCTGATAGGTCATCTCCCCATTCATATCCTAGACTATCTAATATTATACCACAAGCCTTGTAACTTTCAGGGTGTACACCTGTGTTATCCAGTGGATTTTTTGCATTTGGTATTCTAAGAAATCCTGCGCACTGTTCAAAGGCCGCTGGTCCTAGTCTTTTTACCTTTTTGATTTCGTTTATATCTACAAAGTCTCCATTTTCATCCCTATATGCGACAATATTTTTTGCTACCGATGAGGATATTCCTGCTATATGAGATAGTAATGAATAAGAAGCAGTATTTACATCTACTCCTATTTTATTTACCGTATCTTCAACAACTCCATCTAGTACACTCCCAAGTCTTTTTTCATTGACATCGTGTTGATACTGACCTACACCTATGCTCTTAGGGTCGATCTTTACAAGTTCTGCAAGTGGATCTTGTAATCTTCTTGCAATAGATATTGCACCCCTTATAGATACGTTTATATCTGGGTGTTCTTCGTTTGCCAGTTTTGATGCAGAATATACAGATGCTCCTGCCTCATTCACTATTGTATAGCTTACTTCTATACCATCTTCGCTGTGAATTTCAGATATCATATCTGCTACAAATTTTTCAGATTCTCTAGATGCAGTTCCATTTCCTATAGAAATTATATTTACACCGTATTTTTTTATCAATTTCTTTAGTTCTTTTTTGGCTCCGACAATGTCATCCTGTGGCTTTGTAGGATATACAGTAGTATAGTCTAACAGCTTTCCATTTTTATCTACAACGGCTATTTTGCAACCTGTTCTATAGGCTGGGTCAAATCCCATCACAACACAATCTCTTATAGGAGGTTGAAGCAATAGTCCGTTTAAATTTTTTCCAAATACCTCTATTGCTCTCTCTTGAGCTATTTCTGTCAAGGTGTTTCTTATCTCTCTATCCATGGATGGATATATAAGTCTTTTGTATGAGTCTATTGCAATTTCTCTTATCAGCTCTCTGTTATTTGAGTTCTTTTTTGAAGTATATAGACCTACCATATAATCTATGTATTTTTCGTCATCCATTTCTATTTTTACAGCCAAGAATTCTTCTTTTTCACCTCTATTTATAGCAAGTATTCTATGAGGCAGTATTGTCTTTACCTTTTCCGAAAACTCATAGTACATCTTGTATACCGAATCTTCTTCTTTCTTTGCCTTTGTAACTATGCTTGCTCTTTTTAGAGAATCTTCTCTTATAAACTTTCTTATGTTTGCATCGTCACTCATTATTTCTGCTATGATATCCTTAGCTCCATCGATGGCTTCTTTTTCGTTTGTAACTTCCTTTTCGATATTCACAAAGTCTAAAGCTTTTTTTTCTATATCTTCATTTGAGTTAAGAATTATATCTGCTAATCCATCTAAGCCCTTTTCTTTGGCTATAATTGCCCTAGTCCTCTTCTTTTTCTTGTATGGAGCGTATATGTCTTCAGCTTCTTGAAGGGTTTTTGCATTTTCTAAAGCTTTTACTATATCATCTGTCAGTTTTCCCTGTTCATCTATCAATCTTATTATGTCATCTTTTCTATCTGATAAATTTCTTAGGTATTTTAACTTTTCATCAAACTCCCTAAGGACTGTATCGCTCATTTCACCTGTTTTTTCTTTTCTATATCTCGCAATGAAGGGTATTGTATTCCCTTCATCTATAAGTTCTATTGCATTCTCAACTTGATATTTTTTTAGATTAAATTGAGAAGATAGAATTTCTACTATATTCATACTAATCTCCTAATTTTTCATTTTACTTTTTCTATATTTTTAGATATCTAATATAAGAATTACGACTTTCATCTATAAGTATATATGTTTTATTCGATATTCACTTTTAGATAAAATCTATACTTACATATTCCCAACTTCTATTATTTTATCATACTCTTTAGATATCCAAACATAAAGTCTGTTATGTCACCATCCATAACCGAGTCGACATTTGTCTTTTCAACTCCTGTTCTATGGTCTTTTACAAGTTTGTACGGTTGGAATACATATGATCTAATCTGTGACCCCCATGTTATTTGATTATATTTTCCAGAAAGATCCTCTATTTTTTCCTTCTTTTCTTCCTCTTTTATCTGTATCAATTTGGATAAAAGCATCTTCATTGCCATTTCTCTATTTTTGTGTTGGCTTCTTTCATTTTGACAAGATACGACTACGCCTGTTGGAATATGGGTTATTCTAACTGCTGAATCCGTTGTATTTACATGTTGTCCTCCAGCTCCTGAGGCCCTAAATGTATCTATCTTCAAATCGGATTGATTTATCTTTACTTCTATATCATCATTTAACTCAGGCATAACATCTACTGAAGCAAATGATGTATGCCTCTTGCCTGATGAATCATACGGTGAGATTCTAACCAATCTATGTACGCCCTTTTCACTCTTCAACATTCCATAGGCATTTCTTCCTATTACTTGTATAGTTGCTGTCTTTATTCCGGCCTCTGGATCTGAGATTAGGTCTAAGAGTTTAACTATATAACCCTTGTTTTCAGACCATCTTATGTACATTCTTAGTATCATTTGAGACCAGTCCTGCGCATCCTTTCCGCCTGTTCCAGAGTTTATAGATAAAATAGCATTGTTGGAATCGTAGTCTCCACAAAACATTATCTCTAGTGTCATATCGTCTATATTATCACCTAATTTGGCTATTATTTCCTCTATATCTTTTTCTATAATTTCTTCCTGTTCGCTAGATGAGTTTTCTTCACCTAACTCTATCATCAATTCCAAGTCCTCACTCAAGGAATTCATTTCCTCATATCTATCTATCAAACTTGAAATTTGCTTTCCTTCTTGTAGTATTTGGTTTGCCTTATCGCTATCTTCCCAAAAATTTTGTTCCTCCATAAGTGTATTGATATCTGATTGTTTTGCTCTCAAACCATCAATGTCAAAGAGAAACACCCAACTCTCTTACTTTTAAGGATAGTTCTTCACAAGCAACCTTATACTCCTGTAACCTTATCATTTTTTCACTTCCTTATATAATATTATTTCTATGTATAGTTAATCTACACTTCTATACCTACATAGCTACATCATTTCATATATCAAGATTTACATTTCAACGTATTGTTATTCCTAAGTATTTTTCTTAATTTTTCACTGTAATGATTTTTTTATTTCTAATTTTATATGTAGCTAATTTCAATTACGTTTTAGCTAATTTAATACTATAGTACAGGTTGAATCTAACATTGAAATGTTTACGCAAAAGACAGTATGTAAATATATACATACTGTCCCCTGCATTATTGTTTATCTTCCACAACAGTTTTTATATTTCTTTCCACTTCCACATGGACAAGGATCATTTCTTCCTACCTTAGGTTCATTTGATCTAGCCTTTTCTATATAATCTTCTTCTGTTGGCGATTCTAGTGCGTCAACATCTACTACTGCCTGTCTTTCTTGTGGAATTTCTACTTCTATATTGAATAAGTAGGCAACTGTATCTTCTCTGATCAATGCATTCATTTCATCGAACATTTCAAAACCTTCCATCTTATACGCTATAACTGGGTCTATCTGTCCTATAGATCTAAGACCTATACCTTGACGTAACTGATCCATAGCATCTATATGGTCTATCCAATAATTATCAACAGCTTGTAATAGAACTATTCTTTCAACTTCTCTCATTCTATCAGAACCTATGAATTCTTCTTTTTCAGCATAAAGCTCTAGTAATTTGTCATACACACTCTCCAATAACTGACTTGAATTCTTTCCTTCTGAATCTATATCATCTAAGCTACCCTTTGGAGCAAATTTGATATATAAAACTTTTTTAACAGTTTCAAAGTCACAAACATCCTTTTCATTTGTATGCTTATCGAAGGCTTCTTCTACAACTTCTCTCATCATCATCTGAATCTGCTCTTGTAGATTTTCTCCAGATAAAACTCTTCTTCTTTCTTCATATATGATTTCTCTCTGCTTGTTCATAACATCATCATATTCCAAGACATTCTTTCTTATACTGAAGTTTTTACCTTCTACCTTTTTCTGAGCATTTTCTATAGACTTTGTAAGTATTCTATGTTCTATTGGAGTATCGTCGTCCATTCCTAACTTAGATAAGATGGCCTGAGCTCTTTCACTACCAAATAATCTCATCAAATCATCATCCAATGCAAGATAGAATCTTGATACACCTGGATCTCCCTGACGACCAGCACGACCACGAAGCTGGTTATCTATTCTTCTAGACTCGTGTCTTTCTGTACCTAATATACAAAGACCTCCTGCTTCTAATACCTTCTTTTGTTCCTCATCAGTTTCCTTTTTGAACTTTTCATAAAGACTCTTATAAGTCTTTCTAGCTGCATCGTATTCTTCAAGGTCTTCAACTCCTGCTATTTCATTTGCAGAATTTACCCTATTTATCATTTCATCTGTAAAGTTTAGCTTCTTCATTTCTTTAAGTGCCATGAATGAAGGATTTCCTCCAAGAAGGATATCCGTACCTCTACCTGCCATATTTGTAGCTATAGTAACAGCACCTAATCTTCCTGCCTGAGCTATTATCTCAGCTTCCTTTTCATGATACTTAGCATTAAGTACACTGTGCTTAACTCCATGCTTTGTAAGTATTCCTGATAGTAATTCAGATTTTTCTATTGAAACTGTACCTACAAGTACTGGCTGTTTTTTTGCGTGTCTTTCTTTTATATCCATTGCTATTGCATTGAACTTTGCAATCTGATTTGCAAATACTACATCCGACAAATCCTTTCTTTGAATTGGTCTATTTGTAGGAACTTGGAATACGTCCATTTTATATATAGACTTGAATTCTTCCTCTTCTGTCTTTGCTGTACCAGTCATTCCTGACAACTTTTTATACATTCTGAAGTAATTTTGGAAGGTTACAGTAGCAAGTGTCTTAGACTCTCTCTGAACCTCTAGGTTTTCCTTTGCTTCTATAGCTTGGTGTAGACCTTCAGAATATCTTCTACCAAACATAAGTCTTCCTGTAAACTCATCAACTATGATTATTTCACCATCTTTTACAACATAGTCAACATCTCTCTTCATTATTGTATGAGCTCTAAGTGCCTGATTGATATGGTGGTAAAGTTCAGTATGTTCCATAGTAGTAATATTGTCTACATTGAAGTAAACCTCTGCTTTTTTGATACCTGATTCAGTCAGAGATACAGCCTTATCCTTCTCTTCTTTTTCATAATCTGATTCGTTTATAGTAAGTATGAAGGTATTTGCATCGGTATACAAGTGAGTTGACTTGTCTCCAGGTCCAGAAATTATAAGAGGTGTTCTAGCCTCATCGACAAGTATAGAGTCTACCTCATCGACTATTGCAAAGTTAAGATCTCTCTGAACTCTTTGCTCTTCATGTATTACCATGTTATCCTTTAGGTAGTCAAATCCATATTCATTGTTTGTTCCATATGTTATATCACAGTAGTATTGAACCTTTCTTTCCTGGTGATTCTGTCCGTGTATTATACATCCTACACTCATTCCCAAAAATTCATACACCTTTGCCATCTGATCCCTATCACGCTTTGCAAGATAGTCATTTACTGTAACAACGTGTACTCCCTTACCTTCCAATGCGTTAAGGTATACAGGACAAGTCGCAACCAAGGTCTTACCTTCCCCTGTCTTCATCTCGGCAATACGTCCTTGATGTAGTACCATACCACCTATAAGCTGAACCCTAAAGTGTCTCATACCTAGGATTCTAGCCGATGCCTCTCTTACTGTAGCAAATGCATCCACTAAGATATCATCCAATGTTTCTCCATTCTTTAATCTATCCTTTAGCACATTTGTCATGTTTTTAAGTTCATCATCACTCATACTAGAGTATTTTTCACCGACTGCATCTATTTGATCTACAATCTTATTAAATCGTTTTAAATCCTTCTTATCCGCCATATTAAATAGGCTATCTAAAAAACTCATCCACAAATCTCCTTTATTTTAAGTATTATGTTATCTAAATTTATTTTCATTAATTCATTTATAATATGATTAATTATTTGTTTGAGAAATAAAATACTCAATAATATATAATCATACATATAACATTTTATCACAAAAGCGTGCATTTTAATAGTATATACTTGAAAAAAACCGTATTTTATCACAAGTTGAAAGCCAATATCCTTATCCGATTAATAGATTTATCGTACAATTGTATCTATCAACCAAATATGCATGAATCTATAAATGATATAATCGATAATATTAATAGATTTATCGTACAATCGTATCTATCAACTTCCATAACCTTTATTTACTAGATAAGATACAGATTATAACTTGCCAATCTTTCTAAAATATTAGAGACAAATAAGTATATATTTTTTGAAATAGAATTAAAGCTCTCAAACTTCACATGGAATTGATACTGTTTCTATAATTTTTGTGCTTGTCTTTTTCCAGTTTTTATTATATTATTTTTATTAGTGGGGTCTATATTTTTTATAAATTAAGATATTTTCCTCAAAAATTTAATAGATTGGAGTGATTTCATGTTAGACAAATCTCGTTTGAAGGGTGAAAGCCTTAGGAATACGAAAACTCTTACCGGTGCTTCTTTTTTGGTTGCCCTAACTGTTGTTCTTAATTTTTTTAGAATAATAATCTCTAATACCAACCAAATCCTTTTTTCATATTTGGGTGTTGCATTGGCAGGTTTTTTGTATGGTCCAATAATTGGTGGTGCAGTTGCTGGTATTGCAGATATACTTGGTTTTATTATAAAACCATCAGGACCATTTTTCATAGGTTTTACTTTTAATGCTGTGTTATCCGGTGTTATCTATGGTCTGTTTTTTTACAAAAAGCAACCTAAGTTTTCTAGGGTATTGCTATGTTGTATAATTGAAGGCGTAATTATAAACCTTATACTTACACCGTTTTGGCTAAAGATAATGTACGGTACAAGTTTGTTTGCTGTAGCAAGAATTATAAAATTTGTTACACTTCTTCCATTAAAGGTAATACTTATATACTTTGTAACAAACGCACTTTACAAAAGTAAGAAATTTGAAGTTTAGTGATATGTTATTATAATGAAATCCACACTCCACATAGGTTGTTTACCTATATTTTCCAATGTGTGTAGGCTTTCGAGCCGAATTAAGAATGGTTTTAATTAAAAAACAAATGTTATCAATGGCTTTATATCCATTGATAACATTTTCATTATATAAGATAAAACATTCACAATGTTATAAATAAAATGACATAAGATATAAATTTTTATAATTATTATTCTCTTCTATTGCATTTTCAATTGTTCCTTCTAGTTCAAATCCTAATGAACTATATAATTTAATATCTTCATATTTTATAAAATAAGTCATAATTTTATTACCAAAATTAACATCATATTTTTTTTCATATTCGCTTTTATAGAATTTGCAAGTATGCACTATGGATTCTATAATGATCTCTTTATTGTCATATACATTAAAGTTGGAATTAATATATGATATTCTAACCCATATACCACTAAATCTATTAGATATTCTTAAAACCAACATATACTCTTCATCTTTTTTTATTGAAAAGAAAATTTCCTTTTTTAAGAGAGACAAAACCTCCAAACGTTGTTCTGATAAATCTAATTTTTTTACAAACAGATCATCTCCCATTAATTCCTCTATTCTTATATTCTTTCTTATATTCTCTATATTATCTAACATAAGAATATATTTGCCAAAAACTTTCTTTGTTGATTCTATGAAAGGATCCTTTTCCCAATATATGTATTTCATATCATATAATTCTTTAATAAAATTTATTAGGTCATTTTTTAATATATTCTTATCCATCTCTGGATATTCTTCAGCAAGACTTTCTAATATATCACTTATTTTTTTATTATTTTTTATATTATTTAATATAAACCTTGAAGTTGCATTAAGTTCTAATGACTCCATTTGAGGCATTTTGCTTGATATAAATATTTCAGTTCCTTTATTTGTTTCCTTAGAAAATAATGTATTGTTCTCATTCAATTTAGGAATAGAATTCAAATCAAATTTATCTACGTAATTCATTATTACCTCCTGTTACTAATCTTTTATGGTATATCATAATATCTTTTGTTCTATTAAACTCATTTTTTAATTCCACACATTTTTTATAGGAATTATTTTTAAATATTTCTATAAGTTTATGATTATAAATTATATCCTCGAGAAATATTAGTACATCTTTTTTGTATATATTTAATATCTGCTCTTCTACAAAAGACATACTTTCTTTAAAATTATTTATAAAATAATTTAATTCTCCTATATATATAATTTCCGAATAATTTATCAATAATGGTTTTTTAGGATTATCAATTATTACTATCAATCCTTTTTCTGTATTTTCATATACAATCCATTCATAATTAAAAACTCTTGTTCTCATAATTTCTTCATCTATCAACATATTTTTTTCTATATACGGAGAAATAAAATATTTGTTTTGTTTTTTTATCTTCTCTACAATATAATTAATTTTCGAAACATCTATTTTTTTCATACCTCTTCCTCACTATAATACAATTTTACTTAATTTACAATTCAATTTATCATATTCATCGATAACATCTATATATAATGATTTATCTTTATTTTTTTCAGGTAAATCACTATTCATACTGACATCTAAGTTCTCTGCACTTGTAACCATATTATATATTTCTTGAATCACATCCGTATCTAAATATTTTTCATAACCATACTCTATATACTTACGCAAAGAATGATTTCTGATATTTCCTATATTTATAGGTATATACGGTGAGGTTTGAATATATCCATATGCATCTATACTTAGTATACCTTTCTCTCCTAATGATTTTGATCTTACTAAATGATCTACAGGATCTCCCCATTCAAAGTCCATGCCCACATATGCTTCATCATATCTTAACTCATCGAATAACTTAGTGATTTTGTAATACTCATCATCTGATAATTTATAATCTTGTAAATTTTTTTTTGCTCTACCTAAAATCATTAAAGGTTGACTTCTAAAACTTTTAACATTATATTTACGACACATATCTATTATGCTTTTATATTCATCTATATTTTTTTTGGTCGGTAAACAGCTTACACTGGTATATATGTCATATTTAGATAACCATTTCAATGCATTAATTGCATTTTTATAAGAATTTTTATTTTGTCTTAACCAATTATGAGTAGATTCTAATCCATCTATACTAATCTGTACATTATCTATTCCAACCTTTTTTAATCTCTTAGCTACATCTTCATTTAAAAGCATTCCATTCGTTACTAAGTTTACAGATGTTTCATTATTTGTTTTATATTTGATTATTTTAATCATTTCGCATATAATATCAATACGAAGTAATGTCTCACCACCACATAAACAGACTGCAGTTGGCTTTATATTTCCTATATCATCAGCTAATTTCAATAATTCATTGTCACTTAATTCTTCCTCACCTAAGTTTTGTTCACCGCTATAATTATAACAATGTAAACACCTTAAATTGCATTTATAAGTTACATCTACCGACATAAAAGTAATATTATTTTTAAATTTTTCCACTTCAATATCTCCTCTCTGTAATCAATATTTTTACTATTAAAAATGATAATTTGGCTTTATACTACAATAATCTCGTCTGAAGAATCTATAATATTTTTATCATGAGTAACAAGAAGATATATTTTTTCAGGATTTTTCTTAATATCTTCATTTATATACTCCATAATTATACTAACAAGTGAAAAATGCATATTATTAGAAAATTCATCTAAAATATATATTTTTTTCTCTTGAATTAATGTTTTTATTATTAATATACATTGTTTCTCTCCTCTTGATATTAAATCCATATCTTTATCGAGTACATTTGAAACATTAAAATATTCATTATAGCATATTGCTTTTAATCTTGTATCCATAATTTTCAATATATATTCTTTTTCTAATTCCGTATAATCTATTAAATAGTCAATTACTTTTACATTAGGTGTTTTTTCATCTTGGATTAATATTGAAAACTGAACATCCCGTATTTTCTCAATGTCAAAACATAAATTTTGTTTACCATTAAATTCTATATAATAATTATTATAGATTCCATATATACTCTTAATCAATGTAGTTTTTCCTGACCCATTACAGCCTACTATTGCATATACTTTCCCATTATAAATAACTTTGTCATTATCATTTACATATATTCTTATAGCTTTTATATCCTCATAACTATCTCCTTTCAATTCTTCTTCTATATTAATTATTTCCTCAAGACGTATTCTAGCTACATTATAAGTTTGATAATGTTGTCCTAATTCCAAAAAATATTTTAAACTTCCTATAGCATACATATAATATATTGTTATAATAACAAAAGAACCAATTGATAACTCTTTTCTTACAATCAAAAAAGCTCCTAAGGTTAAAACAAATATTTGAATTAATAGTGATATTATGTTCTCCGATATTGAAAGAACTGTTTTCAATTGTGTAAGTTTCAGAAGTGATGAATAAAATTCTGTATAACTTTTTCTTAACCTACTTTTTCTTTTTTTGTTAACGTGTGTTTTATCTTCTTCCAATAAAAAAAATTGTTCATAAAATTTCTCTGAAAATTTATTTTGATTTTCTTTAAAAATAAAAGAATAATTATATACCTTTTTTTTTATAATATTATACAATATTACATATATTGGTATAAAAATCACAAATGCAATTACAAATCTTATATCTATCATTAAAAATATATATCCGACTATTAATAATGTTGCTACATTAGTAAATATCCCAATTATATTATCAATCAAAAATACTACTACATCAGTTGTGTCATTTTCTATTCTTTGTGATAAATAAACAGGTTCATATGCATTGATTTTCTTTATATTTTTTTTCAGAATAATATCATTTATTTCTTCTACTATATCAAATGTCATCTTATTTTTTACTGAAACATCGGTAACATTATGAAAATATAGAACTATCATATTACAAATATTTATGACAATTAATAATATAACTAATCTCTTTATTTCTATAATATTTGAATTTGTCGTTAAGAAATTTATTAATTTTCCATTACACATAGTATTTATTATATTTAATACTATATTTAGTATAGATAATAAAAAAACTACTAAAATTTTTAGGAAATTATTAATAAAAATTTTTCTTATTATCTTATCCATTCACTTCCTCCCTTATTGCTTATTAATAAAAATGACTTTGAATACATTTATTACTAATTATACTTTATTTTTTTTTGCTTGTAACACCTACAGATGTATGCGTTACTGCCCATTTTACATTGACTATCGCAGCGCCAGTTATTGTCACAACTGCTCCATATAACATAGCTCCTACTGCTGCAATCACAAGTGCTGCTGCTACTGCCTGAGGCTTTACAGAGTCTACAGGCACTATCTCTGGTTTTTTGTACATAAACTATTCCCCCTTTTGATTTTTATATTCCACTTTTTTTTATGTATATATTCAACCCTAATACAAATATCGCTGTGACTATCATTAAAAAGTAAAAATAAATGTTCCATATTTCTATGTTAAGAATATATTGTTTGCCAACAATATCAAAGATTAAAGTCAATAGTAAGAATATATTGATTATTAAAAAATATATGGCTACACTATTACCTAAAAACATTTTTCCAGCTTCTGTTTTTACTTTTTTGATACCTGCTATAAACTCCAACCCTTCTTTTTTAACTCCAAACATGTAGGAAATATATAAGTTAAAAAGAAGGACTATAATTGTTATAATTTTTGTCATTTTTAGCTTAATAATGTATCAAAGTCATTTTTCAATTGTTTATTATTTTTGATTAATGGCATTATACAAATATTTTTTATGTTATTATTTTAGCATACATTTTATTGTAAATCAAGTAATTTTCAAAAAATTATATATATATTTTTTTGATTAACTATTGTATATATAAATATACATTTATTCCATTAGTTTTATTTTTGTTTTTATACATATTTTTTTTATTATTTAAATATGTTAGATGGTATCTATAAATTTGATTATATAATTTACTTTATATAATCCTATATGCTGAATATTATTTTAATTTTAATTATTATAAACTGTATAAAATAATCTTGGATTTCTATATAAAATCATTATGTTTTATTATATTGCATATAATACTAATATAGCTTCTAATTTTAATTATATAATATACACCTTATAATTGTTAATAAATGGTCAATATTGTGTTTCAACTTTGTGTTATAATTCTTCAAATATTAATTTCATCTATCAGTAAATTATTTTGTCCTAGTAAGTTTTGGTATTTATTCTACTAATCTATTGTTTTATTACTCTTATTATGTTATCATATATGAGTATTTAGGTCTGTAATTGAAAGTCCAAGCCAGTCGCGGGCAAAAGGATCCACGTAAGCATCATTAAAAAAAATCAGGGTAGATGTGAGCATGGCGCGGCTTAGAAGTAAGTCCTGTCGATTATTCGAGAGGGGTAGTAGTGAGAGCGAACCTCCCAACAGGCGAGTGTGGGGTCAAAGATTAGGTCAGCTAAATACAAAAAAAAGACTGTGTACAACAGTCTTAAAGTGTGACATTCGTTCTTTTATGATCGAGTGTCTTTTTTATATGTTTTTATCTATACCTTTTTTAATATCTCTTTTATATCTATGTCGTTTTTATATCTTTTTCATATTTTCCTGTCAAAAAGGTTAATACTATTACCTGATTTGCTCCTTTTACCTTCAATACCTTGGTTATTTCATTTACGGTAGCACCTGTTGTAAATATATCATCAACTAAAATTATATTTTTGTTTTTTATATCATCCTTGTATTCATCCTTTACTGAAAAAACACCTTTTAGTTCATTTTTTCTATTCTTTGCTTTTAATTCTGATAGTTTTTTGGTATCTGCATTTCTTTCAAGGCAATCTAGTAATTTTAACTCCCCTATATCTTTGAAAGATTCATCTCTTTTTAAATTATCCAATAGGTATTTGCATATTTTTTCGGCTTGATTAAATCCTCTTTTTTTCAATCTGTTTTTACTTATGGGAACAAAGGTTATGATGTCTCCCCGTTTCAATATATCAATGTGATTTTTCACTAAGGAATCATACATCATTTCCGCTATATTCTTTGACAAAAAAGTCTTATTTCTATATTTAAGACCAAATATTATAGACTTTGTCTCCTCATTATATTCCAATGTCGATATATTTCGGTCAAAAAGAAAGTTTTTAGTTTTGCAAAATCCACAGTTATCTATTTCCAATTCTTCATCTAAATTTATCAGAGGTTTTCCACATTTTCCACAACCATTGTTGATAAAGTATATTTTTTCATAACAGTACCTACATAGTGAATACTTATTTTTCTTACTTATGGGCATATTACATATTATACAGTTTAAATTATTGGGAAATATCAGCGAAAATATCATACAAATCCTCCATTAATACTTTATTTTTTTATAAAACACCTTGCACTTACATCTTTCATTATGTGCTTTATATAATAAAGTATCTTGCACTTACGTCTACCATTATGTATTTTTGAATTCATTTAGTACTCTTCTTCAATGAAGTTGTTTATCTTATAGCTTTTCAACTTATGTCCTAGGTTTGAATATCTTTCATTACTTCTGTTGTTGACTATCATTCTGTCCATGCATTTTTTTATTCCTACAATAACGACTAATTTCTTTGCCCTTGTTATTGCAGTATATAATAGGTTTCTATTCAGAAGCATAGGTGGACCAGATGTCATAGGCATTATTACTACAGGAAATTCACTTCCCTGACTTTTATGAACAGTTGTACAGTAGCTATGTTCTATCTCATCCATTTCATCGTATCCATATTTAAATATCTTATTCTCATCAAATAATATGTATATTTTCTTGCTTCCCTTGTCTATGTGGTAGATGTAACCAATGTCTCCATTATATATTCCTTCACCGCAATCTGTACCAGCTTCATTTTCCCATTTTCTAGAGTAGTTGTTTTTCTTTTGCATTACCTTATCCCCTACCCTATATATGTTTTTCATAAGCTCTACTTCCTTTCTATCCTCTTTTTTTGAGTTTAGAACTTCTTGAAGTATTGAGTTCATATTGCTGACTCCACAAACTCCCTTTCTCATTGGAGACAGAATCTGTACATCTCTTATAGAATCTACATTATAAAATTTTGAAAGCCTACCAGAAACTAGACTTTTTATCTCATCAATTATTTCTGATTCACTGTTCTTGTTTATAAAATAGAAATCTCCACCCTTGTTATTTGCAACTATATCCTCTCCATGGTTTATCCTATGTGCATTTATAATTATATCGCTTTGTTGTGCCTGTCTAAATATTTCCGTAAGCCTTACAACCGTACATACTCCGGAATCTATAAGGTCACTTAGGACATTTCCAGCTCCAACAGATGGCAACTGATCTGAATCACCCACTATTACCAATCTTGTTTTTTTCCCTAAGGCCTTTAACAAACTATCCATCAAGAATATATCTATCATCGAAGCCTCATCTACAATTACAACATCTGCATCTATAGGCTCTTCCTCATTTCTCATAAAAATCAATCTATCAGAGGTATCAAATGCCATTTCAAGCAATCTGTGAATTGTTTTTGCTTCATTTCCTGTAGTTTCAGTCATTCTCTTAGCCGCTCTACCAGTCGGAGCTGCTAATACAACCTTTTTTCCAGATTTTTTCAGAAGCGATATCATTGTATTTATAGTCGTTGTCTTTCCCGTACCTGGTCCACCTGTCAATATAGTTACACCGTTATTAAATACAGCCTTTACAGCCTGCTTTTGCGCTATTGCAAGTTCTATTCCTTCATCTTCCTGAAATCTTTCAATTTCTTCATCAATGTCCAATACTACATCTCTGAATTCTCTCGTACATAATTCTATTATGCTCTTACAAACATCAACTTCAGCTCTATAGTATTTTTCAAGGTATATTATGTACATATCTCCGTATTTTTCACAGACTATTTTTCTCTCCAAAGCGAGTTCGTAGATGACTTCTTCTATTTTTTCTTCTTCTACCTCGAGCATTTTAGAACTTTCTCTTATAAGCTCATCTTCAGGAAGAAAGGTGTGTCCATTTGCTATTGAGTTTTTCAATATATACAAAATCCCTTGGTATATTCTGAAGTTTGAATTCATGTCAAAGCCAATTTTTCTTGCTATGTCATCTGCCATTTTAAATCCTATACCATGTATGTCTTCTATTAATTGATATGGATTTTTTTGAATTATATCCATTGTGGAAGTAGAGTATTTTTTGTATATTTTTATACATAGTTTTGGAGTAATCCCATATGGAGAAAGAGCTAGGATAATATTTTTAATTCCCATATTTTCGTTATAGCTTTCTATGATAGGTGCCAATTTCTTCTTTCCTATTCCTTCTATTTCTAATAGACGTTGAGGTTCATTTTGCAATATCTCTAGGGTTTTTGTTCCAAACCTTTCAACTATTCTATCCGCCATCTTACTGCCTATCCCCTTGATTATACCCGAAGATAAAAAGCTCTTTATGGCATTTTCTGTAGAAGGTATTATTATTTCATAAGATGATGCATTGAACTGGCTTCCATATATATCGTGAAGAACCCATCTTCCCTTTGCGTGTATGTTCATTCCACACTCAATACCAGGCATTATCCCTGTAATGACCTCTGTTAACTCTTCATTTATTTTTAATCTCGCAACTATGTATCCATTGTCTTCATTTTGAAATACAATTTCAGATACTACTCCTTCAACAGTCTCCATACTCTTCCTCCCATCACTATATAGTCATAATAATTTTTTTATCCACGTTTTTTCGATAAATCAAACTCCACCCTTAAATTCATCGACAATATGATTTTATTGATAATTAAATTTATCTACACTTTTTTACCCTTCTCTGCTTTTTATCTTTAAATAATATTTCCAATTCTTTTTTATTTAGATTTGATCCTATAAATATAAGCTTAGATTCCTCCATTGGTTTTATTTCAACTAGGGAATACTTATCTCCAACTATGTCCATCTTAGCCCATTTATTATTTATTGGCAAAAATCCCTTGGCTCTAATTATATTTCCAAACCTCTTTGACATTATGGCAGACATGTACGAGTTGAAGCTTGGAAGGTCTTGAAAACATACATTTTTAAACCCTATATTGTCTATTTCACTCGTAGCCTGTGAATTGCCTACTACACCATCTTCCAGCCATTCTTTTTCCAATAACTGTTTCCACCATTTTTCATCAAAGTTATCATAGTCATTTGCATATACCTCTGCCTTTGGGTTGATATTTTTTATCTTAGTTATAGACTTTTTTACTTCTTCTTTTGTCTTATCTCCTGTCTTGGATATCACGACGAACCTTGAATTTTTAATTTGGTCGTTGAAAATATCGCCAAACTCCTCTGTGTACTTATCTATGCAATTAGGATCTACTATTGTAATCGGTTCTAAAATTTGAATTCTATCGTATTCTACTTTTTTGATATTCTCCATCACGGCACTCAACATACCAACACCAGTTGGCTCTACAATCAATACCTCAGGGTCAAGAGAATTTGATATAGTCATTATTGAATTGGCAAAGTTAGACTTCATAGAGCAACATATGCATCCTTCTGTCATCTCCCATATCTTTTCGTAATCATTTTTTAACAAATCTCCATCAATACCTACTTCTCCATATTCATTTTCCAAAATCGCAAAGTCGTTGTTGAGCTTTCTTGTAAGGTACTCTATAAAAGTCGTTTTTCCCGCTCCCAAAAAACCAGATACTACCAAAATCTTCATAAAAACCACCACATCTTTCTTATATACTGTTATCTCTATATTTTCTTTATTTTTATGTTTATATGTACATACTATACTTATTTCTACATATTTTATTTCTATGCTTTTATATGTACATACTATACTTATTTTTACGTTTTTATATTTCTATGCTTTTATATATACATACTATACTTATTTTTACGTTTTTATATTTCTATGCTTTTATATATACATA
>F241_Great_Cormorant__coassemble_582_pt1 | contig 23983 bp, 19 predicted proteins | sample F241_Great_Cormorant__metabat2_high_PE_009 | metagenome-assembled genome bin F241_Great_Cormorant
GTTGATCTAGAAGAGTTAGCATAAGGAAATAAATATAATTATAAATTACAATTTAAAAAGCTATGAAAGGATGCACCATATGTTGATCTAGAAGAGTTAGCATAAGGAAATAAATATAATTATAAATTACAATTTAGAAAAGCTATGAAAGGATGCACTGTATGTGTATCTATAAGAATTAGAGCAAAAAGATAACTATAAGTTCTTATTTGATATGAAGAATTAATGAAATGAAAATAAGAACTTATAAAAAGACAATATTTTATATACTAAAAATAAACTATGAATATAAAACCGATTAATAGGTTATTATATCAAATTAAATTTATGTATAAAAATTGTCGAAAAATATTGACAGTAAAAATTTAAATGTGTATAATTGGAATTAAATAAATAAGTATTGTAGTCGGAGTAGTAGATATGATGAGGGCTTTACAGAGAATCATCGTTGCTGAGAGATGGTAGTTTTAATATATCGAACTTACCGAAGAAACTACAAACCGTGGTTGGTTTACAGACTATCTAAGAGGGCTATTTATAGGCCAATTAGGGTGGTACCGCGAAGATTATACAAGTTTATTCGTCCCTAAACATTTTATGTTTAGGGCATTTTTTTTACTCATTTTTATAAAATTATATCAAAAATAAATGCAGGAGGGTAGTATATGAGTGTTTATGATTTTAGATCAATAGAACAAAAATGGCAAAAAGTATGGAGAGATAACAACCAGTATAAAATGAATGTAGAGGATGATTCTAAGCCAAAATACTATTGTTTGGAAATGTTTCCGTATCCATCTGGAAAAATACATATGGGTCATGTAAGAAACTATTCAATAGGTGATGTTGTAGCTAGATTTAAAAAGATGGAAGGGTATAATGTACTTCATCCAATGGGATGGGATTCATTTGGTCTTCCAGCTGAAAATGCAGCTATAAAAAACGGGATACATCCACACAAATGGACGATGTCAAATATAGAGGAGATGAAGGAACAGCTAAATATGCTAGGATTTAGTTATGATTGGGATAAGGAGGTTGCAACTTCTACTCCAGAATACTATAGATGGACTCAAAAGATTTTCTTAATGTTCTTGGAAGCAGGTCTTGCATACAAAAAGAAATCATATGTAAATTGGTGTCCTTCATGTGAAACTGTATTAGCTAATGAGCAGGTAGTACAGGGAGAATGTGAAAGATGTGGAACAAGTATAGAAAAGAAAGAATTAGAGCAGTGGTATTTTAAGACAACTGAATTTTCAGAAGAACTTTTAAACGATCTAGACACTTTAACAGGTTGGCCAGAAAAGGTAAGACTTATGCAAAAAAATTGGATAGGAAAAAGCTATGGTGCCAATGTAAACTTCAAGGTAGATGGAGAAGATAGAGAGATAACTGTTTACACTACAAGACCGGATACGATATTTGGAACAACTTTTATGGTACTAGCTCCAGAGTCAAGCCTTGCTAGAGAATTAGTAGCAGGAACAGAATACGAGCCAGTTTTAGATGAATTCCTAAAGAAGATGCATGCTATGACTGAGGTAGAAAGAGAAGCAGCAGATCTAGAAAAGGAAGGGGAATACATAGGAAAAGAGGTTATCAATCCATTAACTGGAAAGAAGATGCCTATATGGATAGCAAACTATGTATTAGCAGATTATGGAACTGGAGCGGTAATGGGTGTTCCGGGTCATGATGAAAGAGATGAAGACTTTGCAAAGAAATTTGGCTTAGAGATAATAACTGTAATAGATGAAGATGATAAGATGGTAAACTCAGGCGAATTTGATGGAATGGATAAGACTGAAGCCTTTGAAAAGATAATAGAAAAACTAGAAGAGAAAAATGCTGGAAAGAAAACAGTTAACTTCAGATTAAGAGACTGGCTTATATCAAGACAGAGATATTGGGGTTGTCCTATACCAGTAGTGTATTGTGATAGTTGTGGAATAGTTCCAGTGAAGGATTCTGATCTTCCTGTACTTCTTCCAACAGACGTTACATTTACAGGAAAGGGAGAGTCTCCACTTACTACATCTGAAACATTTACAAACTGCAGTTGTCCAAAGTGTGGAAAGGATGCAAAGAGAGAGGTTGATACAATAGATACCTTCATAGATTCTTCGTGGTATTTTATGAGATATGTAGATCCTACTAATGATAAGACACCGTTTAGAAAAGATTTGGTAGACAAGTGGCTTCAAGTAGATCAATACATAGGAGGGGTAGAACACGCTATACTTCATCTATTGTATGCAAGATGGTTTACAAAAGCACTTAATAGATTGGGATGGACTAGTCATACAGAACCATTCAAAAATCTATTGACTCAAGGTATGGTTCTTATGGATGGTTCAAAAATGAGTAAGTCTAAGGGAAATATAGTATCTCCTGTAGAAATAGTAGAAAAATACGGTGCAGATACAGCTAGACTATTCATATTGTTCGCAGCTCCACCAGAAAGAGATCTTGACTGGTCAGAACAAGGGGTTGAAGGATGTTTCAAATTCTTGAATAGAGTGTATAGAGTAGTAGATGAACTAAGCTATGTATGCAAAGAAGATGTTTCATTTGGAAATCTAACTAAAGAAGATAAGGATATGAGAGCTAAGACAAACTTGACATTGAAAAAAGTTACAGAAGACTTGAGTACAAAGTTTGGATTTAATACTGCAATTGCAGCCTTAATGGAACTTATAAACGACCTTTATAAATACAAGGAATTGGATAATAAAAATGACGCTGTAATAAAGGAAGCCTTAGAGGCTGTAGTAGTTATACTATCTCCATTCGCTCCACATCTAGGAGAAGAATTATGGACGATGATAGGCAAAGAAGGAAGTGTATTTGATATATCATGGCCAAAGTATGATGAAGAAGCAATTGTTCTTGATGAGATTGAAGTAGTTGTACAGGTAAATGGAAAGGTTAGATCTAAGCTTACACTTCCTACAGGAATTAGCCAAGAAGATATGAAGACAAAGGCCTTGGAAGATGAAAAGATAAAGGAATTTACAGAGGGAATGACAGTAGTAAAGGTAATAGCTATACCTGGAAAACTTGTAAACATAGTTGTAAAATAAAAAAAGATTATAAATCTAAAAAAAATATTGAATTTCTTTCGCAAATATGGTAGTATAAAAGTGTGAAAAGAATATGAAAATATGATTATAGGGTTGTTGCTTTATTGCGATGACCCTTTTTTTAGGAATTATATGAAAACGTTTTGGTTATTATTTTTGACATTATAAAACAATTATAAAGGAGGCCTTAGTTATGGAACAGAAAAAAAAGAAAGAAACCGAAAGTGCACTTTTGATGGTATTAACCTCTGTTATATGGGGGATAGCCTTTGTGTTTCAAAGAACAGGAATGGAACATATAGGTCCATTTGCATTTAACTTTTTTAGATGTCTTTTAAGTATATTGTTTTTGATATCTGTATCCGTTGTATTGAGTAGAAAAAATAGGGATAAAAAAGACAATATAAAAAAGGAAACATCAAGTAAGACCCTTATAATAGGAGGCGTCTTGGCAGGATTGGCATTATTTTTGGGAATGAGTACACAACAGGTTGGAATGGTGAGTACAACTGCATCAAAGGCAGGGTTCATCACTACTATGTACATAGTATTGGTGCCAATAATGGGAAGTTTTTACGGAAGAAAGACAACCTTGAAAATGTGGCTCTGTGTAATAACATCATGTATAGGTTTATATCTTTTATCCATTAAATCTGGATTTACGATTGAAAAAGGGGATTTTTTGGTATTCCTATCAGCTATCTTTTTTGGAATACAGATAGTAGTAATAGATATTGTTGCAAGCAATACTGATGCTATAAAACTATCTATGGTAGAATTTGCAACGAGTGGAATCCTTTCATTAATTGCGACATTGTTTACAGAACACACAACCATGCATGGAATAGAATCAGCTGCCATAGCTATATTATACACTGGTCTATTATCTAGTGGAGTAGGCTTTACGTTACAGATAGTCGCTCAAAAAAATCTATCTCCTACAATAGCATCGCTTATAATGAGTATGGAATCAGGTGTTTCTGCAATTGCAGGAGTAGTATTTTTAGGAGAAGTATTATCTGAAAGAGAAATTATAGGGTGCATAATAATGGTAATATCGGTAATACTAGCTCAGGTTGATTTCCCACAAAAGAAGAAAAGGCTAAATAATGGTTTAGTTCAATAGCTTTTAAAAACAAAGGATATAAAACGAATAATAATTTCGAATAAAAAAGAATAAAATCGATTGTTATATACTATAACATGTATGAAATCTATAAAAAAGTATAAAATTAGCTAATAAAAGCATATATGAAAGCTGTAAAAAAATATAAAATTAGGTAATAAAAGCATATATGAAATCCATATAATAAAAATATGGAAATAAATAAAAAAATATATAAAAAATGATTGACAAGACTATTATGGTTCTTGTATAATAGAAAAGTAATTGCCGCACGGTATAGGTGGCTGCACGTGAAAACAGTGCTTGGCATAAAACTCTATTTTATATAGATACCTGATCCGGCGAGTTTTAGAACGAGGAGGTGTATATATGTACGCTATAGTAAAGACTGGAGGAAAGCAGTATAAGGTTTCTGAAGGTGATGTTCTTTATGTTGAAAAGATAGAAGCTAACGAAGGTGATGTTGTTACTTTAGACGAAGTACTAGCAGTAAATAACGGTGAACTTAAGTTAGGTACTCCTGTAGTTGCAGGTGCTAGTGTTTCAGCTAAGGTAGTTGAGCAGGGTAAAGACAAGAAGATTGTTGTTTACAAGTATAAGCCAAAGAAAGACTACAGAAGAAAGAACGGTCATCGTCAGCTATATACTAAGTTAGTTGTTGAAAAGATCAACGCATAATAGTAATGATAAGAGTAAAGTTTTTTTACACAGATGACTTTAATATTAAGGGGTTTGAATTAAAAGGTCATGCAGACTATGACGAATTTGGATACGATATAGTGTGTTCGGCTGTAACCAGTAATACAATTGCTGTAATTAATTCATTAGATACCCTACAAAAAGTAAGTTTTGATAAGGTTGAAGCTAAGGAAGGATATATTTCCGCCGTAGTATGTGATAGCGACATTGAGAAATCACAGTTGTTATTGGAACACTTAAAACTTGCTATTGAGCAGATTAAGAAAGAATATCCAAAAAATATAAAAATATTTGAGAAGTAGGGGGTGACTCCAGATGTTAAAAATGAATTTACAACTTCTTGCATCTAAGAAGGGGGTTGGTTCTTCTAAGAACGGTAGAGATTCAGAATCTAAAAGACTTGGTGTTAAGAGATTCGATGGTCAGTTAGTAACTGCAGGTTCTATCATAGTTAGACAGAGAGGAACTAAGATCCATCCAGGAACAAATGTTGGTAAGGGCGGAGATGATACATTATTCGCACTTGTTGACGGAACAGTTAAGTTCGAAAGATTGGACAAGAAGAGAAAGAAAGTAAGTATATACCCAGTAGCAATTGCTGAATAATAATATTTGGTAAGACTGGTTCTTATGATGAAGATTATAGAGCTATCTCATTGATAGCTCTATTTTTGATAGAAATTGAAAAGAAAGGAGAAAACCGATGTTTATAGATAAGGCAAGAATATTTGTCAAAGCAGGAAATGGTGGTAATGGAGCGGTATCTTTTAGAAGAGAAAAATACGTACCAGCAGGCGGTCCTGATGGTGGAGACGGTGGAAGAGGTGCAAGCATACATATGGTTGCAGACTCTAGTCTTAGGACATTGATGGACTTTAAGTATAAGAAGAAATACCAGGCGCAAAACGGCGGAGATGGTTCTAAGAAGAATAGATCAGGAAAGAACGGTGAAGATTTATATTTAAAAGTTCCGACTGGTACAATTATAAAAGATGAAAAAACAGGTCTAATAATAGCAGATCTAAAAAATGATGGCGATGAAGTTGTAGTTGCAAAAGGTGGATTTGGTGGAAAAGGAAATCAAAATTTTGCCAATGCTGTAAGACAGGCACCTGCATTTGCAAAATCTGGAACTGAAGGTGAAGAAAGATTCATAATCCTAGAGTTAAAAATGATTGCAGACGTAGGTTTGATAGGATTTCCTAACGTTGGTAAGTCTACATTTTTATCTGTAGTTACATCAGCAAAACCAAAGATTGCAAACTATCACTTTACTACACTTACGCCTAATCTAGGTGTCGTAAAAACTGAATACGGTGAAAGTTTCGTAATGGCTGATATACCAGGTATAATCGAAGGTGCAAGCGATGGCGTTGGACTAGGTCATGACTTTTTGAGACATATAGAGAGAACGAAGGTACTAATCCACATAGTAGATATATCAGGCATAGAAGGAAGAGATCCTATAGAAGATTTCAATAAAATAAATGATGAATTGAAGTTGTACAATGAAAGACTTGCCTCAAGACCACAGATAGTAGTAGCTAATAAGGCCGATATACTATATGATGAAAGCATATATGAAAACTTCAAATCTAAACTAAATGAAATGGGATATGAAGTATTTAAGATGTCTGCAGCTACAAGAGCAGGTATAGATGCTGTAATCAACAGAGCGACAGAAATTCTTAGAGAAGCAGAAGAAATAGAACTTGTAAGTGAAGAAGAAATTTTCAGACCAGAATTGGTAGAGGAAGAAGAAGGAATCAACATAGAGGTTATAGATGATGTCTATGTAGTTACAGGAAAAGAAATGAGAAGAATTTTATATTCTGTAAACTTTGACGATATGGAATCGCTACAGTTTTTCCAGAAGCAGTTGGAAACAAGAGGTGTTTTTGACAAGATGAGGGAAATGGGAATAGAAGATGGTGATTTGGTCAAAATTTATGAATTAGAATTTGAATTTTATAATTAAAGGAAAGTGATAAAATGTTAAACGGAAAAAAGCGTTCATATTTAAAGTCAATTGCCAATGGTACAAAACCTACTACTCAAATAGGTAAAGAAGGGATAACAGAGGAATTTTTGACTCAGTTAGACGATCAATTAAGAGCTAGAGAAATAGTAAAGGTTACAATATTGGAAACTGCAGGACTAGAAACAAAAGAAACTGCAAATGCAGTATGTGAAGCTATAAGAGCGGAATTTGTACAGGCAATAGGGAATAGATTTACTGTGTACAAAAGAAACACAGAATCTCCAAAAATAATTTTCCCAGGCCATGAACAGGCAAAGGCAAAAAATAAGGGAGAATCTAATTCTAAGAGAATTACAAAAAAACAAGCGACTTATGGAGTAAAAACTAAGTCTATAAGAAACAAAAATAAAAGCAAGAAAAAATAAAACAAGAAAAATAAAAGTAAGAAAAAATAAAAGCAAAAAAATAAAGCAAAAAATTAAAGCAAAAAAATAAAACAAGAAAAATAAAATGAAAGTAAATGGTAAATCAAAAATCGGTACATATTACTAACTTAGATAAAATTAATAATGTATTGTATAAATACCACAAAAAAGCCTTAGAATATATTCTAGGGCTTTTTATAATCGATAATATTCAGATACCATCAATTTTCAAAATAATAAGTGATATAGAAGGTGATTATTTTACATAGTTACACTTTAAAAAATATCGTTTTCATCCTCTTATTTTGTTATAAACTTAATTAAATTCAGAAAAATATACTTTTTTATTTATTTTTTATGTTTCATATTTATATTACTTGATTAGTTGTCAAAAAAGTATTATATTAATATAGTAAAGTCATAGTTGAACAAAAAAAGGCTTTAATACATTTTTCAATTTGAATTTAGGTTTTACTTAGTTTTGAACTTTGGATTTTGCCTAATCATTGGAAAATGTTTTTAAACGGGTGTTTGTATAACTCAAATAAAATATTTAGGGGATAGCGGGCATTTGTAAAGCTCGCGAAAAGGGAGAAGATATGGAAAAGGTATTAGAAAAAGTAACGCTAGAAGACATTAAGGAAGCAAGAGAAACTATAAAAGGAATAGTTTTGGAAACAGATTTGTTAGAAAATGTCAGATTATCTGAAAGTACGGGAGCAAGTATATGGTATAAGTGTGAAAACTTACAGAGAACAGGTTCTTTTAAGATAAGAGGAGCATGTAATAAGATAGCTCACCTTACAGATGAGGAAAAGGCTTGCGGTGTAATTGCATCAAGTGCTGGAAACCATGCGCAAGGAGTTGCTTTGGGAGCTAGAAATGTTGGAATAAAGGCTACTATATGTATGCCACAGACAGCTCCTGTATCTAAGGTTGCAGCTACAAAGAGCTATGGGGCAGAGGTAGTTCTTTCTGGAGCGGTATATGATGATGCTCATGCAAAGGCAGTTGAAATTCAGAAGGAAACAGGTGCTACTTTTTTAGAGCCGTTTAATGATAAATATGTAATAGCTGGTCAGGGAACAATAGGTCTTGAAATATATGATCAGTTAGATGGAGATGTCGATACTGTTTTAGTTCCAGTTGGTGGCGGTGGAATAGTAGCAGGTATAGCTACTGCACTAAAGGGACTAAATCCTAATATAAAGGTTATAGGTGTTCAAACTTGCAATATACCATCAATGAAGAGATCTTATGAAGCTGGAAAGGTAACTACAGCCTTCAATGCTGTTACAATTGCAGACGGTATAGCTGTTAAAACTCCAGGAGACTTGACATTTGATATAATATCAAAAAAGGTTGATGAGATGATAACTGTAACTGAAGAAGAAATAGCAGAAGCGATTTTATTTATGATGGAAAATCAAAAGCTAGTTAGCGAAGGTGCTGGTGCGGTTTCAACAGCTGCATTATTATCAGGAAAATACAAACCTAAAAAAGGTGAAAGAGTAGTATGTGTGGTTTCAGGTGGAAACATAGATATAAATACTCTATATAGAATAATGAGTGTTGCATTGAAAAAACAGGGTAGAAGATTAAGCGTAGAGGTTGAACTTCCAGATCAACCAGGTGCATTACAAAACCTTGTAAGCATATTTGCAAGAAATGGTGCAAATATACTAACTATAAATCAGGATAAATTAGCTGTAGGAAAGCATATAAAGAAGCAGCTTGTTGAATGTACAGTAGAAACTCAGGGAATGGAAGAAGTTTCAAAAATAAAATCAGACATACTTGAAGCTGGATTAGATGCGAAATATATGTAATCTATATTGTGCAAAATTATAGATTATACAAAATCTACATAAATTAAGTCACTATTATTGATATATAAAAGTAAAAAGTATATCTTTATAGAATTTATTAATTTGGATTATTATATATAATATTGATATTGAAATTATATTATAAATATTATATAATATATAGGTAAAATTTATTTTAGGAGGAGAAGATTATGTCAGAAGTAATATTCACAAAAGAGGCTCCAGCAGCAGTTGGACCATATTCACAAGCAATAAAGGCAGGAAATGTTGTATATTGTTCAGGTCAAATACCACTAGTTCCAGAGACTGGAGCATTAGTTGAAGGAGATATAAAAGCTCAGGCAACTCAGTCATTAAAGAACGTTGAAGCTGTATTAAAGGAAGCAGGAGCAACTTTCAACAATGTTGTTAAGACTACAGTTTTCCTAGTAGATATGAACGATTTCGCAGCTGTAAATGAAGTATATGCAGACTTCTTTGGTGATCACAAGCCAGCAAGATCTTGTGTTGCTGTAAAGGAATTACCAAAGGGTGCAAGAGTAGAAGTAGAAGTATTGGTAGTATTATAAGCCATGCCTCAACTAATATTTAAGGGTGTAAAAAAAGAAGAAGTTTGTCAGTTGAGTGAGGAATTGGCAAATAATCTGTCTAAAATAAGTGATACACCGATCGATTATTTTACATTTGAAGTACCAAGTACAACTTACTTTAGTCAAGGAAAAGAATTTGAAATGTATCCTCTTATAGAGGTAATACAGTTTGATAGAGGTGTAGATGTTGAATCTACAATGGCAAAAGAAATTGCTACAAAGGTAAAAGAATGTGGTTATAATGAGTGTGAAGTATATTTTACACACATTGAGAAGAAAGACTATTACGAGTTTTAGTATTGAAAAATAAACAACTGAATTTCTATATTCAGCATAATTAAAATGATTAATCTATAATAGTTTTATTGAAGGGAGTAGCGATATACTTTAAGTATATTCATTATTCGTCAAGCCAGTATATTTATACTCGGATAGTGAACAAGAGATTTAACCTTGACAGCGAGACTTCAAAATAGCCTATCATAGGGCTATTTTGAGTGCGTTGTTGAGGTTTTTTTATGTATGAAAAAGGAGGTATATGAATGAAAAATTATTATATGCAATCCGTCGATGATGTAATTAAGGATATTGATTCAAACATTGAAGGATTGTCTAGTTTGGAAGCTGAAAAGAGATTAAAAGAATATGGAAAAAATGAGATAAAAGCCAAGGAAAATGATCCTGTATGGAAAATTTTCTTAGAAAGCTTCAAGGATCCAATGGTAGTAATATTAATAATTGCAGCGATAATACAGATAGTAACAGGTTCTGTTGCAGAATCTTTTATAATATTTTTAGTATTGATTTTGAATGCAATTTTAGGAACAGTTCAAACTCTAAAGGCACAAAGCTCTATAGATAGTTTGAAAAAAATGACAGTTCCAAGTGCAAAGGTTATAAGAGATGGCGAAAAAATAAGCATTGAATCTACAGAGGTTGTAGTAGGTGATATAGTCTTACTTGAAGCGGGTGATTTTATACCTAGTGATGGTAGATTAATTGAAGCAGAATCTCTAAAAATAACAGAAGGAATGTTGACTGGTGAGTCTGAACCTGTAATAAAACAAATTGAAAAACTAGATAAGGAATGTAGTATAGGTGATAGAAATAATATGGTATATTCTACATCAATGGTTGTAAATGGAAGAGGGACATATGTTTGTACTGACACAGGTATGAAGACTGAAATAGGAAAAATAGCTGATCTTTTAGATAATACGGAAATCAAACAAACGCCTTTACAAGCAAATATTGAAAAATTTTCAAAGAAACTAGGAATATTTATAGTATTCATTTGTTTGTTCATATTTGCTATCGAAGTTTTTAGAGCCTTGACTCATGGTGGAGAAAAAAATATACAGTCGGTAGTTCTTAATTCGTTTATGTTTGCGGTTGCCCTAGCTGTTGCAGCAGTACCAGAAGCCTTATCATCAATTGTTACAATAGTATTATCGAGTGGAACAAAGACAATGTCTAAGAAAAATTCGATAATAAGAAAGCTTCAAGCAGTCGAGACCCTAGGTTCTACATCTGTAATATGTACAGATAAGACAGGAACATTGACTATGAATAAGATGACTGCTTTGGAGTATTTTGTGTATTCAGATGATGTTAGATCAACTAAAACAAAGGCTGCATTAAGAAATAAGGCAAAGGTTAAAGATTTAGATGAATGTAAGCAGGATAATTCAGCATTTTCAAGAGATGAACTAAATTCAGAGAACCTGTTTAGACTTTCATGTGCCTTGTGTAATGATTCATTGGTTGGAGAAGATGGACTGGAAATAGGAGATCCTACAGAAATAAGTTTGACAGTATTTGCAAATGAAGAGGGGTATCCTGTAGTAGATGTAAGGGATAAATACCCTAGAATATCTGAACTGCCATTTGATTCAGATAGAAAACTAATGTCTACGGTTCATCGTCTATTCAATAAAAATATAATGATAACTAAGGGTGCCCCAGATATACTTCTATCTAGATGTAAGAAGATATTGATAGGTAATAGATGTATTGATATAGACAATGAAATGTTATCTAATATAAAAGCTATAAATGAAGGTTATTCTAATAATGCACTTAGGGTATTGGCCTTTGGATACAAGGAAATTGAAAATCCTGAAAGCATAGACATAGGTATGGAGGATGAATATACATTTATAGGATTGATAGCTATGATAGATCCTCCTAGAGCAGAGGTAATACCAGCTGTTTCTAAAGCCAAAAAAGCAGGTATAAAGCCTATAATGATTACAGGTGACCACAAGACTACTGCAGTAGCCATAGCTAGAGAAATAGGTATCTTTGAAGAAGGAGATATTTCTTATACTGGTCAGGAGTTGGATAATATTTCCGATGAACAATTGGATAGAGAATTAGAGAAAATAAGTGTATATGCTAGAGTATCTCCACAAAATAAAATAAGAATAGTAAAAGCATGGCAGAAAAAAAATAAGATTACAGCTATGACGGGAGATGGAGTAAACGATGCACCGGCATTGAAAAATGCAGACATAGGTATAGCTATGGGAAGCGGTACTGAGGTAAGTAAGGATGCATCTAGTATGATACTTGTAGATGATAATTTTGCAAGCATTGTAGATGCAGTAGAAGTTGGTAGAACTGTATTTGCAAATATAAAGAAATCTATAACCTATCTTTTTTCTGGAAATTTGGGAGCTATAATTTCAATATTGTTTGCAGTATTTGCAGATTGGGATAATCCATATACAGCGCTACAGCTAATATTTATAAATATGGTAAATGACTCATTGCCAGCTATTGCATTAGGGCTTGAGAACCCAGAAACAGGTGTAATGGAAAAAAACCCAAGACCTAAGGATGAAGGTCTGTTGGGTGGTGGCACATGGCAGGCTATACTTCTTAGAGGAAGTTTCGTTGGTATTGCTGCGATAATTGCTCAGTACATTGGAATGAATCAATCTCCAGAGATGGGAGTAGCAATGGCGTTTACAACATTATTATTGTCAAGAACTCTACAGACATTTGCTTGTAGATCGGATTACAAGTCATCTTTAGCCATAGGTATGTTCTCTAATAAATTTGTAATATATGCGGTATTAATATGCCTATCTCTATTGGGTATAGTTTTAATACCAGGTATTAGGGAAATATTCTCAATACCATCTGGATATGGTTTAGGAGAATTGTCTACAGCACTTGCATTGGCAATAGGTTCTGTAATATTTATGGAAATAGGAAAGAAAATTAAGAATGAAAAATAATTAATAAAAATTCTCAATAAGTATTGACAAATTGGAGGATAACAGCTATTATATAAACATAGGTGATAATTATTATCATCTATGTTTTATAATTTTAATTATATTATGTTAGTCTTCCTATAATATGATGGAAGTACTCTATATCTATATACTAGAGTATTATTGTATATCCATATACTAGATATTATTGTATATCTAGATACAAAGTGATTTTGTATATTCTTATATATTTTATTGATATATGTAACTATACATGTTGTACATTCATATTTTATTGCAAATTCTTGTGTAGTATGTATGCTGTCATACATAGGTTGATTTGTTTAGGATGGATATTAATTCCAATTTGTGTTATGTTGTATAAATTTATGGAGGTTTTTATGAGTTTAGTCGTTATTGGTGGTCATGAAAGAATGGAAAAGGATTATTTAAATTTAGCAAAGAATAGAGGATATAAGACAAAGGTGTATACTACAATGTGCAGTAAGGTTAAAAATTCAATAGGAAGTCCAGATGCAATTGTAATTTTTACATCTACTGTATCTCACAAAATGGCAAGATTGGTTGAAAGCCAGGCAAAAAAACAACAAATACCTATTATTAGACACAAAAATTCTAGCAAGGTTGCATTTAATGAATGTTTGGCAGAGGTTGACCAGTGTTTAGGTTTATGTTGCGATCAGTGTAATATGTGTAAACAATAAAAAATGGAGCTTTTATATAGCTCCATTTTTATTGTTTTATATTAATATCATATATTATAATCTCTCTATCCTATGATTGTGTATTAGTATTAGACATCATTATTTTTTAGAATTTTTTGTAACAATATCAGATACCTTCATTTCCTTTTTCTCTTTTTTCTTCTCTCTACGTCTTATAATACCATCTTTTATAATTTCTATGATAAGAATTAAGATAACAAGTAGTATAAGTATTGGAACTCCAAATATTATATATTTGGAAGGTACTACTTTTTGATAGCTTGATATAGTAGTATCTAGATATTTATAGAAATCTGATTTCTGTACATTGGTAAAGAAACTAGTATTCATATATGTTTTAAAGAAGTCTGTGCATCCTCCAAAAAATCCCTTTATGCTAGACCATATACCGACAAGAAAACTCTTAGTCTTATCTATGAAAGATTCGTTACCCTTGCTAGTCTTATCATTGGTGGGAGTGTTTTTAACATTACTAGATGCATTTTTTGTAGAAGAGTTCTTATCCTTAGATCCGCCTATGAAGGGGATATGTTCTTTTACATATGAAATCCAATCTTGAGAACCGCTTTCTGCAACTAAACCTATGCAAGAAACCATATTACCTTTATCAAATACATTTAATGTACCTATGATATCTCCTTTTTTTATAGGAAGTTTTAGGTTGTTGAAATTGTATTTCGTGGTAAAGTCCTTCTTATTTAATTTTGAATCTATTGGAAGGGTAAGAACATAGTCACTTGCCAATGAATACTTAATGTGACCAGGTATTGCAAAACTTACCTTCTTACTCCCACTAAAGTCTTTTTTTTTCAAGATTATTATATTTTTGAAGTTGTTAAAACCATAGTCTAACAATGTTCTAGAATTTTGGTAAAGATTGCCACCTGGAGCCTTAAAAACTCCACATATAAGTCTGATACCATTTTTCTTTGCAGTAGATATCAAGCAATTGCCTGCATCATCTGTGTAACCAGTCTTTATTCCATCTACTATTGAATATTTAACAGGAACACTTTTACCATTATAATCTATGTTATATCCCCCAGTTAAGAATTTGTTGCTATTGTATAGGTGTCTTGCAAGTTTACAATCCTTACTTTTTGGAAAAGATACCTCTTTCATTGCGACAATCTTTCTTATAACACTATTTCCGTATGCAACCCTTGCCAAATTAGTCATATCCATGGCTGTTGAATAGTGGTTTTTATCAGGTAGTCCATGAGGGTTGTTAAAATGAGTATTTGTAGCCCCGTATTTTACAGCTTCTTGATTCATGAACTTTACGAAATTTGATACCTTGCCATTGCCAAAGTGTAGAGCTAATATATATCCAACATCATTTGAAGAATGTATAAGCAAGCTCTCTAGTAACTGGTATACAGTAAACTTTTCACCAGCTTGAAGATACATGCTAGAACCATCTATATTTGGTGTCTTTTTTATTGTTATTACTTCATTGAGATTTTTGCATTTTTTCAGTACGCAAAATGCCGTCCAGATCTTAGTTGTAGATGCAGGATAAAGTCTTTGATTGGCGTTTTTTTGATATAAAATATTTCCAGAATTATAGTCCATCAAGACTATGTACTTAGACTTCAGTGGAGGTAATTTGGATTTAGAATCGGCATTACCAACTGTTATACTACTAAATAATACGCCTATACATATTGTAAATATGGTAAAAATAGAAATAAATTTCTTCATAATAACTTCAACAGAATGTATAACATTCCCCTCCTTCTATAAATTTCTTATATTTTACCATTATACCACAAAAGTTTGATAAATACTATTCAATATCATTAGTTTAGTTCGCAACAATTGAATCCTTCATATTTTCAAATTTTTTTTCACCAATTCCACTAATATTTTTAAGGTCTTCTATATCCTTAAACTTGCCTTCTTTGTTTCTATAATCTATTATCTTTTTCGATGTAGATGGTCCAACACCTGGTATTTCTTGAAGTTTCTTTTCATCTGCTGAGTTTATGTCTATTTTATTGCTATTATTTCCATTATTTGAACTAGATGTTTGGGAAGTGTTTAAACTAGATTGAGTTTGTCCATTATCTACTTGAAGATTTTCTCCCTTTTTTGGAATTATATAATGAGAAGAATCTTCTAATTTCAAGGCAAGGTTGATTCTATTAGTATCAGCATCCTTACTAAGTCCTCCTAGTTTTTTTATGGCATCATCTAACCTACTTCCATTAGGCAGTTTAACGACACCCGGACTAGATATCTCGCCTGAGATGTACACAGATATCTCCTTTGGTTCACTTTCCTTGGCATTTGATTTTTTTTCAAGTAAAGATTTCTCATTTTTATCCATAGATTCTTCGTATTTGATGTTATTATCCTCTATTTTTTCCCTTCTATCGAATAGCCCTATACCTTGAGAAATAAATAGCTTGTATAACAAAAACAATAGGATAATAGATGTAATTATTATCTTTTTTTTGCCAGTATTAGAAATATAATCCTTTATTTTTTGTTTTAAATCATCCATACTAAACCTTCCTTTCATAATTTTTGCAACTTATACATTCAAATTACCTATATATTTATAGCTAAAAAAAATTTTTTATCCACAAAAATATGAAAATAAAGGTAAAAAATCAATATCTAATTTTAAAATTAAAAACACACCACAAAGATTATAAAAATACTATATATATATATATAATAAAATGTTTTTAAAAATATTGACAATTGCTATTGATGATGTTATTCTTAAAATATAAAAAAATATATTTATTCTCAATTGAATAAATAAGTTTAATTTTATTCTTAAATTTATATAGTTATATAAAAATATACACAAATAAAATATGCATATATAGTGGGTATGATAAATTAAAAAAAGGAGTGGTGTTTATGGATTATATTGTTTTTGCAGGATATGTTGTATTATTAGTTATTCTCTACCAATCAATTTACGTTATTGGTAGTGATAAATCTAATATTAAATTATTGTATGGACTAAATCTTATTTTATTTATCTTGAATTTTATTTCATATATTCCAGGGATAAGTAATAATAAGTATATTGGACTGTCTTTAAATATATTAAATATCTTATTAACGGCTTATCTATTAATTAAAGTTTATAAAGGCAATAAAATTAAAGAAATTAATCAAAAATTATCGATAATATCATTTTTGGTAGTTGTATGTGGTTATACATATATTTTTTGTACTAGAATAATATAGAAACTGTAATACAATAGTTTATATAAAAGGTATGTAATTATTGTTAAATGTTTCTTTAATATAATTCTATAATTACAAAAAACAAGATATAAAATATTCATTATTTGAATTTAAATCTCGAGATGTATAATATAATCTTTTAAAATAAGGAGTATCTAATTATATAGTTAGACACTCCTTATTTTTGTGAAGTGAAATGTATAATTTACCCTATCATAAACGAGTATATTATAAAATATGATAAAGAAGTAGATTTTTATATTTGCTGCACAATTTATATCTTACTGATGTATTAGAGCAGAATAATAATGAAAGTTTTTGAATAAAAATCTGACATCATCCGTTGGTATATGTTGAATTGACAAAATTTTAAACTGATGTTATCCTATAAATATATGTATTTATACAATTTATAGTTAGTATAAAAAATATAAATATAAACATAAAACAAATGATAGAGAAGGGAGTAGGTCAGTTTATGATTCTGTAGATATTTTATTTAGGCTATTATATTTGATATACCAAAATACGTCATAGCTTAGAAAAATGTTTGCAAGAGAATCGATTTCTGATAGATAATATGACAAAGATATATAAAAAATTAACGGAAATGACTAAGGCAGGTGGATGAGCAGCTAAGATAGGGCCAAAGGAGTTGGCTTCGGTTTTAGAAAAGCTTCCTAAAAATACAAGTGATAAGATAGGTAATTTGATGGTTGGATTAGATACAGCAGATGATGCTGCCATATATAGATTATCAGATGATATGGCTCTTATACAGACATTGGACTTTTTTACTCCAATGGTAGACGATCCATATACATTTGGACAGATTGCAGCCTGCAATGCATTATCCGATGTATATGCAATGGGTGGAGAACCTACAGTAGCAATGAATATAGTGTGCTTCCCATCTTGTCATGATATGAATGTTCTGGCAGAGATATTAAAGGGTGGAGCAGATAAGGTAAATGAAAGTGGTTGCTTATTAGTTGGTGGTCATACAGTAGATGATCAGGAGCCAAAGTATGGATTATCTGTGTCTGGGATAGTTCATCCATCAAAGGTTTTAGCAAACTCAACAGCAAGGGTAGGAGATAAACTTATACTTACAAAACCACTTGGTGCAGGAATAATGAATACAGCTATGAAGGCAGAATTAGTAGATGAAGAAAGGTCTAAAAAGGTTGTAGATATAATGGTTCATCTAAATAAGTATGCAGCAGAAAGTTTTAAAAAATACGAGGTTAATTCAGTTACAGATGTTACAGGTTTTGGTCTTTTAGGACATGCTCTTGAGATGGCAAAGGCATCTGATGTTACTGTAAAAATATATTCTGATAAGGTTCCTGTGATGGATGGAAGTCTAGAGTTTGCAAGAATGGGAATAATACCAGAAGGAGCATATAAGAATATGTCCTATGTAAGTGAGGATGTATGTATTTCAGAAAATGTTGAAGAGGCGCTAAGCGATATTCTTTACGATCCACAGACTTCTGGTGGTCTTTTGGTTTCATTACCAGCTGATATAGCAGAGGAAGTATGCAGAGATATGTATGATAATAATGCTATCTGTGCTGAAATAATAGGTGAAATAGTGAAAAAAGGAGATAAATATATAGAAGTAATGTAGGATAATACAACTATATAATATATTTAGTTTTATCGACAAAATATATAAAATCTATATTGGTGATAAATGAAAATATATGCAGATATAGAGTAGCATAAAAATGATTTTTGTGTTAAATATACATATGAAGATGTAAAATACTATTAATTAATATTTATCTATAAAATATATACAAAATTATTAAATATTGTTTATATAATTTAATATGGTATAGAGGGGTTACTTATGGAAAAGGTTGTAAATAAGAGAGAGTTGTTTGCAAAACTTCCATCTATAGATGAGGTTTTGGCAGATGATAGAATAAAGAAATTATGTGAAGATTTGGCTAGGAGCTTGGTCTTAGATTCTATAAGAGAAGTTGTGGACAATTACAGAAAAAAAATTGTCGGATTAAAGGAAGAAGAGGTTGAAGGTTTTTCTTTTGATGAGGAAGATATAATTCAAGAAAGCATAGGCTTGGCAAAGAAAAGATACCAGCTTTCATTGAAAAAGGTTATAAATGCAACAGGAATAGTTATCCATACAAATTTGGGAAGATCACTTCTTAGTGAAGGGATAAAGGAAGAATTGTGGGATGCAGCTTCTAGATATTCAAATTTAGAATATGATATAGATGAGGGCAGAAGAGGATCTAGATATTCACATCTTACTGACACAATAAAGAAGATAACGGGTGCAGAAGATGTATTGGTAGTCAACAATAATGCAGCGGCAGTCCTTCTTATACTGAGTACTATGGCTAAGGGTGGAGAGGCTATAGTTTCTCGTGGAGAATTGGTAGAAGTAGGTGGAGCATTTAGAATACCTAGTATAATGGCTTTGAGTGGAGCAAAGTTAGTAGAGGTTGGCTCTACAAATAAGACTCACTATTCAGATTATGAAGAGGCTATAACTGAAGATACAAAGGTACTTATGAAGGTTCATACAAGTAACTATAGAATTGTTGGTTTTTCAGAATCAGTTTCATTAGAAGAAATGAGAGAATTGGGAGATAAGTATGATATACCTGTTGTAGAAGATTTGGGAAGCGGTGTATTCATAGATTTATCGAAGTATAATATGTCTTATGAACCGACTGTATTTGATTCTATAAAAAAAGGTGTAGATATTGTAAGTTTTAGTGGAGATAAGATGCTTGGAGGACCACAGGCAGGAATAATTGTAGGAAAGAAAAAATACATTGAAAAGATGAAGAAAAATCAGCTTACTAGAGCATTGAGAGTAGATAAGATGACTATAGCAGCCTTAGAGGCTACACTTAGATTTTACCTTGATGAAGAAAAGGCTATAAAAAATATACCTACTTTGAGAATGCTTACATATAGTAAGGATGAAATCAAGGTCAAGGCAGATTCTCTTTACGAAACGATAAATAAGGTCGTAGTAGAAAATAATATAGATATAGACCTATTTATAGAAGAATGTAAAAGTCAGGTAGGCGGTGGTTCTATGCCAACTGAAGAACTTGATTCAATGGCTGTTGTAATAAAGCCAAAAAATATTTCTGTAAGCAGACTAGAAGAGGAAATGAGATTAGGTCCTTGTCATATAATAGCAAGGGTTTATGACGATAAATATGTCTTAGACGTTAGAACTGTATTTGAAGATCAGTTTGAAGAAATAGCTAATGAAATAAAAAGAGTTTTGGGGGAATAGAATGAAACATATAGTAGTAGGAACAGCAGGCCATATAGATCATGGTAAGACGACGTTGATAAAGGCATTGACTGGTAGAGAAACGGATACTCTTGAAGAAGAAAAGAAGAGAGGTATATCCATAAATTTGGGATTTACCTATTTTGATTTACCTAGCAAAAAATCGGTAGGTATAGTTGACGTTCCGGGACATGAAAAATTTATAAAAAATATGTTGGCTGGAGCTTCTGGACTTGATATCGTATTATTGGTTGTATCTGCAGATGAAGGTATGATGCCTCAAACAATAGAGCATTTAGACATACTTTCATATTTAAATATAAAAAATGGACTTGTTGTAATGACAAAGGCGGATACTGTAGATGAAGAAATGCTTGAATTGGCAAAAGAGGATATAAGAGATGGTTTGAAAGGAAGTTTCCTAGAAAATGCAGATATAGTTGTAGTAGATTCAGTATCTAGAAGAGGGATCGATGAATTGATATCCAAATTGGATGAAATGACTGAAATAGTAGAGGAAAAAAATGACTCTCTACCTGCAAGACTAAATATAGATAGACTTTTTTCTGTTAAAGGGTTTGGTACAGTAGTAACAGGAACAATAATGGAAGGAAGGATATCTGTAAACGACGAATTAGAAATATATCCTAGTAAGAAAAAGGCAGTAGTTAGAAATATACAAGTTCATGGGGAAAACGTAGATGTAGCATATGCAGGACAAAGAACAGCTATAAATCTAGCTAATATAAAGGTAACAGATATAGAGCGTGGAGATTTGTTGGCAGAAAAAGACTCTATGTTGACTGCGATGATGATAGACGTTAAGATAAAACTACTGAATCATCCAAACTGCAAGATAGATAATTGGGATAGATTGAAGCTATACCATGGAACTAGAGAAATTCTGTGTAGGGCTGTACCACTTGAAAAAGAAAGTCTATCGGAAGGTGAAGAGGGATATGTACAGCTTAGATTGGAAGAGGAGATAGTATGTAAAAAACTAGATCCATTTGTAATAAGAACTTATTCTCCAATGGATACAATAGGTGGAGGAGTTATAATAGACATATCAAATGAAAAACACGGTATAAATAAGCATACAAAAAAGGTTATTGAAGAACTGAAAATAAAAGAAGGCGGAAATGATAAGGATATATTAAATGTATATCTAAAAAATAGCTCTAGTTCATATCCTAAGATTTCAGATATGACAAGTTATGTTGGAGTATCAAAAGAAAGAATAGAGAAAATCCTATCTGAACTTGAAGAAGAAGGATTGGTATACGATATAAATGGCAAGAAAGTACATAAACAACACTTTGATTTACTAGAAAATAAACTTCTGAAAATACTTAATTCATATCATAGCGAATTCAATCTAAGACCAGGTATTCCAAAACAAGAATTAGCAAATAAACTTGATTCATCATTCAAGACAAAAGATATAGATGCATTCTTAGAATTGGAAGAAAAAAATAAAAATGTAAAGGTAGTAAACAATATAGTATCATTGCTAGACTTTGTTGTAGAGTTAAATGAAGAAGAATTAAATGTAAAGAAAGAAATATTAAAGGAGTTAAATTCACTTGGATATTCTGATATAAAAAATATAAATGAAGTAGCAGGTGGAGACAAGATAAGAAAGTCTGTATTAGACTCTATGATAGGAGCAGAGATTGTATTATTAGATTCTGAAAACATAATTACAGTAGAATTATATAATAATGCAAAGGATAAACTTATAAATTACCTAAAGGAAAAAGGTGAAATCACATTAGCTGAGTTTAGAGATATGATGGATACTAGTAGAAAAGTGAGTATGATAATACTTGAAGACTTCGATAAAAACAAAATAACCAAAAGAATAGATACAAAAAGAGTTTTGGTATAAAAAATTAAAATGACACTATAAAAAGTTTTCTATATAAGTACCAATATAAAAAGGGTTCTATGTCTATATTTAAGACAAAGGACCCTTTTATTTATCATTACCATTGGGCAAATCATATTAAATTTGTGAGATTATTTCTTTTGACCTTCTTTTAAGAATCTTATCTTTTCTAATCCCATAGTCTCCAATATATTATCAGTTTGATGATATACTGGAATATTCATCTTCTGGGCAACGCCCATTACTGTGTTCGTTCAGTCTGTACATTCAGATATAAGCATAGTTTGAGCACCAGTTTTTCTAAGCGCAAGAATTTTTTCTGCCTGTCCAGGACAGTGACCTGGTTCATCGCATTTCAAAACTCCGCCCTTGCCTTCAACAACTCTCTTACATCTTTCAACGCCAACTATCTCAGCCTTCATATGAGCTGCTATCTCTCTAAGTCTATCTTCGTTACCACCGCAAGCACATACTAATAGACCCATTTTTCTAGGATCCTTCTTGTAAGGCTTAGTAACTAATATACCACCAGTTGTCTTTGTAGTATATGAATCAAGAGTAGTAGACTTTCCAGTGAATGGTCCACCCATTATGATTTCGCCGTATTCATCGTATTTAAATAGACCACCAGCTCTTTCTATAAGTTCGCCAACTTCTGTACCAATAGGAACGTCTTTAAATACCTCAAGAGAATGAGCTGTATTTAGATAACCCGCTACAGTAACATCCTTTTCTATAAGAGGCTTTAGTTCATCTACTGCATCTGCAATAGCACACATAGTTTCAGAATTTATAACAACTGCATTTGCTGCAGAAGGAAGTTTATCTGTCTCCAAAACTATACCAAGACATTCTCTTACAACTGCACGCTCTTCTCCCATTGGATACATATCTGGCATCGCCTTAACAGAAATTCTCTCGTCGTCTATAATCTTGTTAAGAGCTAGTATTTCCTTCTCATGAACCTCTTTTAATGCAAATATACCATACTTAGCATTACAAGCTTCCATACAAAGTTTCATACCTCTTAGAAGTTTTTCAGGTTCTTGAAGCAATTGATCCATGTTATGACATAGGATAGGCTCACACTCTGCTGCATTACATAGAACATAGCCTTCTCCTTTTAGATCAGTAGCAAGCTTCACATGAGTAGGGAATCCTGCACCACCTAATCCAACTATACCTGCATTCTTTACAGTTTCTGCGATAGTGTTTCCTTTTTCTATCTTTATATAATCACTGCTTTGAGTTTCGTATGGTTCTATAACTATTTCATCATCGTTGATATCTACAACCTTACCATCTACACTTGAGTGAATATATGCACCCAATCCCTCAAAATCAGCAACCAATTGTCCTCTTTTGACCTCATCTCCTACTTTTACAACAGGAGTATTTTTAGCGCCAATATTTTGTTTTAGTAATAAATGTATATTTTTAGACATAATAATAACTACTCAAATATAATTAAAAATTAGAATAAATTAAGAGAGTAGATTCTCCTTTCGTATATTTTAGAGTTATGTGTTTGTTAAATATACTATAAGAATCTTCACAAATATATAAATATGTTTTGAGTATTAAAACATACAACTCAATTATATCACAAATCAAGACAAATTAGTATAAAATTGTAATAAAAAATTTTTGTTTTGTTTATAATAAAATTGTCCTAGTAGTTGTTAGTTATAAAGAATATGTATTATAATATATTAATAGGAATGAAGGCTTGCATAAAAGGTATTTATGCAAAAATGACATCAATTACAAAAGTAGTTAAAAAATTGGATGAAGCTAAAACTAGGAAATACTATATTGATAACAAGGAGTAAGCTTAGTATTTTGTAGGAATACAAAAGTATGAAATACTATATTGATAACAAG
>F241_Great_Cormorant__coassemble_589_pt1 | contig 23312 bp, 18 predicted proteins | sample F241_Great_Cormorant__metabat2_high_PE_009 | metagenome-assembled genome bin F241_Great_Cormorant
TTGTTTATCGCTTCTTTGTACATAATTACATATGCTTTATTTATCGCTTATTTGTATGTAATTACATGAGTTTTTTGTTTATCGCTTCTTTGTACATAATTACATATGCTTTATTTATCGCTTATTTGTGTGTAATTACATGAGTTTTTATTTACTATCTCTTTATGTCTAGTATTTTTAGTTTTATCAATCCTTCTGGAACTGTAACCTCTACTTCATCATCTTTCTTTCTTCCAAGTAAGGCTCTTCCTACTGGTGATTCATTAGATATCTTGAACTTGTAAGGATCCGCTTCTGTACTACCTACTACTGTGTACTCAACTTCTTCATCAAATTCATAATCGTATATTTTAACTATTGATCCTATAGTAACTGTGTCCAAATCTACATTATCTTCATCTATAATTACAGCAACTCTTATCATATGCTCAAGCTTCATTATCTTCTCTTCTAACTCAGCCTGTTCCTTCTTAGCTTCATCATACTCTGCATTTTCTGAAAGGTCACCAAAAGATATAGCTACCTTCAATCTCTCTGCTACTTCTTTTCTTCTAGTCGTTTTTAAAAGCTCTAACTCTGCCTCTAATTTGTCGTAACCTTCTTGCGTAAGTATAACTTCTTTGCTTGTTGTCTCTTCCATCTCGAATCCCTCCAAAATATATTACTTAAATTTATATAGTTATTTACTAAATATGTTAAATTATCTTTAGCTTTTACCTTATACTTCTTAATATAATAAATTGTTTTAAAATCTCAAACAATTTAACTCATATCCGATATATTATAGTCTATTTTTGTGGAAATGTCAAGGGGTTTGGTCGTATTGGATAGTGTCAAGTTTCAAAACTACATACTTATTTTACACTAACTATATATGTATATACTTTTATTTTTAAAATTTTGAATCATTATAGTCAAATCTACCTATAAACAAGCAATATTAAGTCCAATTTAAATTATATGTTGTTGAATTTTGAATCATTATAGTCAAATTTATCTATAAACAAGCAATATCAAGGTAAATACAGGTTATATATTATGCAATTTTGATTTTTTTATAGTCAAAATTTACTACAAACCCTACCATTTTTTACAATTAATTCATACATCTACAAATTTCTGATACAATGATTGCATAATATGAATTACAATTATTTTAGAAAGGTTGGTAGATAATGAAAGTATTTAAGAAAATTTTAATGGCTGCTGTTGCAGTTGTAGTTGTGTCATTTGTAGGATGTATTGTGGAGAATAAGTTAAATTCAAATTACAATAATTTGGATACGGTTGGAAGATTTGTTATAAGAGAGTTTTCAGATTACAAGAAGGCAGCTGAGAAAAAGCCTATGTGGAAGGGCGATAAGTTTTTTGATCATCCTGTTTTAGTTCTAGATGGTGCTTTGAATAAGGCTTACTACTTCCCAGTTAAGGGACAAAGTGTAAATAGCATCTTTGCTACAAAGATTAAGAACGCTCCTGTCGATGTATATAGATTGAGTAGGGTTACTCCTCAAATTATTGGAAAGAAGATGTCTATAGGATATTTCAATACTATTGGAGAAAAGTATAATTTATTTGGTAAGGATACTTATTATGTAAAATTGGATAATAAGAATGGTATTAATAAAAATTATACACCACAACATTTTATGCCTTTTCTGTCTCACGAAGCATTTCATTATTATATGCAAAATGAATGGGCAGATGGCGAGAGATTTGATGAACCATATACAGAGAATGATTTAAACCTTCTTTTTGATGAATACGATGTTTTGGATAAATACCAAAGAATGAGAGTCAATGGTAATATTAATAAAAAGGAATTAAAAAATATTGCTAGAGATTACGTTTCTGCTATGGATAAGAGGATTAAAGCAAACCCTAATTATCTAAATAAAGAAATGTCTATGGAAACTGCTGAAGGCAGTGCTACATATGTTGGAATAAAGGCTGCAAAGGCTGTCGATTATAAGTTTGATGTTATGTGTTTTAATGATAAGGCTGTTCATGTTCCTTTTTCAACACTTAGAAAGCAGTACAAAGATAAGACAATAAATATGAATCATCTTAGGAATATTGTACCATATGAAACTGGTGCCTTGCTATGTTTTATGCTAGATGATTTGGGTGTAGATAATTGGCAGGATGTTTTGAATAAGCAAACAAAGAAGAAGCCTGTTTACCTGTACGATATTATAAAGAAAAATGTTATGTAATTATAATTGTGGTGAGTGTACAAATAAATATTTTTATTTATATATTGTTTTGAAGTTTACAAAAAAAGAGCTAAAAATAGCTCTTTTTTTGTTTTTTATGTTTTTTGTGTTTTTTGTGTTTTTTGTGTTTTTCTTGTAACCGTATTTTTTACCGTATTTTTAAATTTTATAGAGTTTATTCTTATTATTTTATTCCTTGAAAGATTCCAATGTTTTTATTACTTCAGATACGTCTTCCATCTTGTTGATTTCATCTCTAAATCTTGCTGAGTTTTTCATTCCTTTTAGATACCAACCAATGTGTTTTCTCATTTCTCTGACTGCTACATATTCTCCATGTTCCTTTACAGATAGGTTCATATGTTTGATTGCAACATCTATTTTTTCATTTTTTGTCGGTTTATCCAGTCTTTCTCCTGTTTTTAGATAGTGGTCTATTTCTCTAAATATCCATGGATTTCCCTGTGCTCCTCTACCTATCATTATGGCATCGCAGTTTGTCATATCCTTCATCTTTATTGCATCGTCTATACTGCATACATCTCCATTGCCTATTACAGGTATATTTAATTCATTTTTCAATACCTTTATTATCTCCCAATCTGCATTGCCAGAATAGTACTGTTCCCTTGTTCTTCCATGTATTGTAATTGCACTAATACCTTCTTCCTCTGCTATCTTAGCTATTTCTAAGGCATTTTCACTTTCACTGTCCCAACCCTTTCTTATCTTTAGGGTTACCGGTTTTTTTGAGTTAGCTACAACTGATTCTAATACCTTTCTTGCCAATTCTGGATTTTTCATAAGTGCTGAACCATCGCCATTTTTTACCACCTTAGGCGCTGGACAACCCATGTTTATGTCAAGTATTGCATTTGGGTAGTCGTTTAGTATCTTTGCTGCCTGACCCATGTATTCAGGTTCGCTTCCAAATATCTGTATAGCTACAGGTAATTCTTCTTCTAATATATTCAACATTTTCTTTGTCTTTTGGTCGTCAAAGCAAAGTGCCTTGGCATTTATCATTTCTGTGTATAATAGTCCACAACCATGCTCCTTGCATATCAATCTAAACGGCAAATCCGTAACTCCTGCCATCGGTGCCAAATATACATTGCTATCTATTTCAAAATCTTTAAACTTCATATCCATCCTTTCATCTTCTTTTTTTATATTTTTGTGTTTTTAACTATATCTCACTGCAGTTCTAATATATAATTGTACTTTGTTTTTCTGTTTTATATTGCATTATCTCACTATTTAGCTGTGTTCTGCAGTTTTGTTATACAAATTCACTATGTTTTTATATTTTTTGTGATTGTACTTTGTTATGATATTTAACAATATTTTAGGATTTATTTTTTGCGTTCTTACATATTTTTTTCAAATATAAGTCTCAATCCTTCAAGTGATAGGTTTGAGTCTACCACATCTATTACATCTGTTTCACTACATATAAGTTTTGCCAATCCCCCTGTGGCAATTACAGTAGTGTTTTCATCACCTAGTTCTTTTTTCATAAGACCTACTATTTTTTCTACCTGTCCTGCATATCCGTAGATTATTCCTGCCTGCATTGAGGATACAGTATCCTTACATATTGCAAATTCAGGCTTTACAAGTTCTACTCTAGGTAACTTCGATGCCTTTTGAAATAAGGCTTCACTTGAAATTTTAACTCCTGGAGATATTGCTCCTCCAAGATAGTCCCCATTTTCAGATATGGCACAGTATGTAGTTGCTGTACCAAAGTCTATTATTATAAGTGGAGTTTTGTATTTTGATATTGCAGCAACGGCATTTACTATTCTATCTGCTCCTACAGTCTTTGGATCGTAGTATTTTATATTAAGACCTGTTTTTATTCCAGGACCTACTATAAGAGGGTTTATACTACAGTATTTCTTACAGAAGTTTTCCAATGAATGCATTACAGCAGGTACAACTGATGATATTATTATATTATTTATGCTAGAAAGCGGTAGTTCGCTTGCATCGAATAAGTTTTTTATCAATACACCGTATTCATCAGATGTTTTGTGTAACTCTGTGTTTATTCTCCAATATCTAATCAAATTTTTTCCTTCATATACTCCTAATACAATGTTTGTATTTCCTACATCAAAAACTAATAACATTTCTTTCTCCCCAAAAATTTTAAATTTATGTTCTATAATTTTCATTTACACTATTAATTCTACTATGCTTCACAATTGTTATTTGCACTGTAAATTCACCTATGCTTTACAGCTATTATTTACACTATGGGTTTTCCTATACTTCACAATCGTTATTTGCACTGTAAATTCACCTATGCTTTACAGCTGTTATTTACACTATGGGTTTTCCTATACTTCACAATTGTTATTTGCACTGTAAATTCACCTATGCTTCACAGTTGTTATATGTATCTATCTTTTCCTCTAAGAGATACTTCGCCTGTGAATATTTTTTCTATTCTCTGGCTTCCATCTAGGAATTTTACTTCCAATCGTCCCTCATCGTCTATGTCCAGTACCCTGACAAAGTTTCTCTTGTCTGATATTAGATAGATTTCCCTTCCAAGTACAGCCGAATTATCTCTAATTATAGACAATACCTCAGTCTTATCTCCATCTAGATATGACTTGTATAGTTTTTCAAATATCTCAAGGAATTTTGATACCAATGTTTCTGCTTCGATATCATAACCTTCATTTAAGATTGACGTTGCCTTTTCTGAAATTTCTTCATCGAAATTTCGTTGGATATGATTTATTCCAATTCCTACAATCACATAATTCAATCCATCTATCTCTGCATTCAATTCAGTTAGAATTCCTGCAATTTTTTTGTTGTTCAAAATAATATCATTAGGCCATTTAATAAGTGAGTCTATCCCAAGCTCCTTTAATACCTTTATTATGGAAGCTCCTGCAATCTGTGTTATAAATCCCACTTTGTTTAACTCAATCCTAGGTTTAAGTAGAATACTTATGTAGATTCCACCTTCATTTGACTCCCAAACTCTTCCTACTCTACCTTTTCCCTTTGTCTGTTTTCTAGAAATTACAACACTTCCTTCAGAAACATCATGGGCTATTTTTGACAAATATGTATTTGTAGAGTCCACAGTTTCAAGATATATCAAATTATCTCCTACAAAATCAGTCTTCATATTGGACTTTACCCTATATTTGAATGAACTAAGATTTTTTGAACTTTCTATCCTATATCCCTTGTTTCTACGTTTATGAATTACATACCCTTCTTCTTCTAGGGAATTGATAGCCTTCCATACAGATACCCTAGACACACCCAAATAATCTGCAATTGCCTCTCCAGATATGTATCCCTCTTTGTCTATCTCAATTCTCTTGTTATCTATACCTAATTTTATTATCAACCTATCATCTTTGAATATGTATTTATTTATCTCGTTATTACTTTCCAAAAAATCTTCCAGCTCTTTAATCTTTTCCGATTTGCTGATACAATCTTTTAATTTTTTTACACCCTCATTTTCAAGATTGAAGTATTCTTCAACACTTTTGGCTATCAATAATAACTTCGCAACCCTATCCTTAGTTTTCATATTAGTCACCTCTGCAAACAACGTCTTCTATTTTCAATACATTTAATTATAACATATGTATATCAATGTGTCGATTATAAGAAAAAATAACCATTGTGTAAAATTTTTATTTCCCAATTTCATTCTGATTTCGTAACAACCTAAAAAAGACGACGATGTTATCACCGCCGTCGTTTCTATTAGCTAAATTCTATAGCTTCTTCGTTTTATTTCTCACTGTGTTCGCTGTGTTCTACGTTTTGTTTTTCACCGTGCTCACTAGGTTCTTCGTTTTGTTTCTCACTATGCTCACCGTGTTCTTCGTTTTGTTTTTCACTGTGTTCACTAGGTTCTTCGTTTTGTTTTTCACCGTGTTCACCGTGTTCTTCATGTTTATTCTCTTCATCATTCTCATCGTGTAGTGGAAGGGTCATATTAAATGCCTGCTCGAATTGTTTTTGATCCAATGTTTCATATTCAAGCAATGCCTTTGCTATGTAATCTAACTGTGGCTTGTGAGTCTTTAAAACTTCTCTTGTCTTGTCATATGCCTCAGTAAGTATTCTTCTTACTTCCTTGTCTATTTCCTGAGCAATTCCTTCAGAATAATCTTTTGAGTGTCCTATGCTATTTCCTATGAATACTTCATCGTTCGATTGATATACTACAGGACCTATGCTATCACTCATTCCATACTTAGATACCATCGCTCTTGTTATGCTAGTTGCTCTTTCCAAGTCATTTGATGCTCCTGTTGATATATCGTCTAGGTTTAATTCTTCTGATACTCTTCCTGCCAAAAGAACTATCAATTCTTGCATCATTTCACCCTTAGTAGAGTAATACTTGTCTTCCATAGGAAGCTGCATAGTGAATCCACCAGTCATACCTCTTGGAATTATTGTTACCTGATGTACTGGATCCATAAGGTCTAATACATGAGCACATACTGCATGTCCTCCTTCGTGGTAGGCTGTAAGTATTTTTTCCTTATCACTCATTATCCTAGATTTTTTTGCAATTCCTACCACAACCTTAGTTATAGATTCTTCTATATTCTTCATGCTGATTTTTTCTTCTTTTTTTCTAGCTGTCAAAATAGCCGCTTCATTCATAATATTTTCTATATCTGCAGGTGAAAATCCTGGAGTAGTCTTTGCAAGTACCTTCAAGTCTACATCATCTGCCAACGGTTTATTTTTTGAATGAACTCCAAATATAGCTTCTCTTCCCTTTACATCTGGATTCCCTACTACTACCTGTCTATCGAAACGACCTGGTCTCAACAATGCAGGATCAAGTATATCAGGTCTATTTGTAGCTGCCATTATGATGATTCCCTGATTTACTCCAAAACCATCCATTTCTACAAGCAACTGGTTAAGTGTCTGCTCTCTTTCGTCATGTCCACCACCAAGACCTGCTCCTCTTTTACGTCCAACTGCATCTATTTCGTCTATAAATATTATTGCTGGAGATGCTTTTTTTGCTTCTTCAAAAAGATCCCTTACCCTAGATGCACCAACACCGACAAACATTTCTACAAAGTCTGAACCACTTATGCTAAAAAATGGTACCCCTGCTTCTCCTGCAACTGCTCTAGACAAGTATGTCTTACCAGTACCTGGAGGTCCAACAAGCAATATCCCCTTAGGTATTCTTGCTCCCAGTTTGATATATGCAAAAGGATTTTTTAGAAAATCTACTACTTCTTCTAATTCAGATTTTTCTTCCTTCAATCCAGCAACATCATCAAAGGTTACCCTGTCTGCCTCATCTGGTTTGTGTACCCTAGCCTTTGATTTGGAAAAATTCATCATCTTTCCTCCACCACCTTGCGCCTGTCCCATCAGTATTACAAACATTATTATCATAAAAACCAATAGTATAAACGTAGGCATCATCTCCAATATCCATGGAGTCTTTGGCTTAGGTTCTGCTCCTACACTTAGCTTATTCTTTTCAATTTTTGCCAATATGTCATCAGATAATTTACTTCCCATTACCTCTCTTGGTATATAAGTTTTGAATTTTATATTTCCATCCTTTAGAGTACCCCTAATTCCAGTCTGATCTATAATATGTATATCCTTGATATTATCCGACTGTAGCTGAGTATAAAATTTTGAAAAGTCGATTTCCTCTGTTTTTTGATGTTGTCCTCCTGAGAATTTAACTATAAAGATAATCATTAATAACAACACAATGTATATGGCAATTCCACGCATTGACTTCTTCAATATCTACCACCTCACTTTATTTAATTTATATATGTTTTAACTGAAATACTAAGATTTTTTCTGTATTTTCATCTATCATATAATCTGAACCTACCCTATATCCCAGCACTGATATTACTTTATCGCCATCAAGTAGAAGCGGAACAAGATTTCTCTTTTCCCTAGGTATCTTCAGACCTATGAATAATTCCTTAATCTTTTTAGTTCCACCTTTCAATACTATTTTATCACCTTGGTGCCTATTTCTCAATCTAATATTACTTTTAATCTTTGAAAAATCTACATAATAAACACCTTCTTCAAGTTTTTCAGGTTCAAAATCTTTTTTGTCTACTATTTTTGAGATAAAAGTTTTATCTATTTCTTTTATATATACCTCTTCATTTGGATTTATAACTACATCATACTCTATATTTTTTTCTTCTTTTATTTTTTTTGTAATTAATATATAGTCTCTATATCTATATGCGTGTAATCCTCTTGGGAGGTTTAGCCTCTTGTCTATCTTGTCATCTGAAATCAGGCTCAATACATCTTCAATATGCTTTCTATCTATTGAGTTTGTATCTCCCAACTCTTTCTGTATAGATCTTATAACAAGTCTTGTCTTTATTGATGGATGAAGGTTTTTTAGTAGGTCTACAAATATGTAGGTTCCATCTTCATATGTATCACATACAGAGCTGAAGCATTCATCTACTTCTTGTTCAATAAAATCACTGTCCATTTTTATATTTTCAGACAGTCTAACTATATTTGATATAACATTTTCATTAAATTCCTTCTTCATATATGGAAGAATTTTTAATCTTATTTTATTCCTACTGTACACATCTTCCAGGTTTGACTTATCTATCTGAGGAGATAAGTTGTTTACTTGACAGTATTTTTCTATATCTTCTCTTTCTATATCAAGGATTGGTCTTATAATATATCCATCCCTAATATATTCAATTCCCCTCATACCTGATAGACCAGTCCCCCTCATAAGTCTCATCAACACAGTTTCAGCTTGGTCATTTTTGTTATGTCCAATAGCTATCCTATCTATACCCAATCTAGTTCTAATTTCTTCAAAAATTTCATATCTAAGTTTTCTTGCTCCATCTTCAACGCCCATTTTATTTTCTTTGCAATAACCTATTACATCTATCGCCTTTATAAAACAAGGTATATCCATTTTTTCACATAACTTCATAACGTATAGTGAATCTAAAAATGCATCCAATCCCCTTATCATGTGGTTTAGATGTGCTGCATATACCTTCAAATTTTTTTCCTTGGACAATCGGTTTAACATATGTAGTAAGCAAACTGAATCAGGCCCTCCAGATAAGGCTACCAAAACACTTTCTCCATCTTTTATCATATTGTTTTTCTGTATTGTAGACAAAAATCTATTATATATATCTTCTGCTTTTTTGTGTGTAGACTCTGACCCCTTAGTCATATCTTCTGCTTTTTTGTGTGTAGACTCTGATCCCTTAGTCATATCTTCTGCTTTTTTGTGTGCATTTTCTGCATCTTTGTTCATTTTCTCACCGCCATCTACCTTTTTATGTCTATGTATACCTTGTTTTCAGCTTCCATAAACCCTTGTACTGAAATCATATAGTCTATGTTGATTTCTATTCTGTCTTCTTTTACCTTTTTTTCAAGCGACTTTGTGTTTATAACAAGTTCAAATATATTGTAATCTGTCTTATATTCTGTTCTATGTATTTTTCCTTCTTTAAACCTCATATTTGAAACAGCTTCATTTCTTCTTAGTATTATTACCTCATCCTCTGTTATCTTTATAATATCAGTTTTTCCATTCATATTCTTATCCTCGGAAATATTGATGTAGGTACTATTATTTTTTTCTGTTACTATTCCATAGTATTTTTTATCTATGATATCCTCATCATCTTCTCTGAACTGAAACGTCTTTATTCTTACTACAACTCTTTCTCCGTCCATACTTAATATAGCTGCTAATTAATCGCAGTCTCTCCTATTTTATTTGGATTATTTAGGAAAATCCATAACCCTTATAATTATACAAATATTAATATCTTCATCTGACGTATAAACTCTATAAATTATTATAAACACTTTACAATTTTTTATAGTTTTATTTCCTTCTTCATCCTGTTTTTCAAAAGTTTCAATACAGGTCTATCTAAGCCTTTTATATGTTTTGACGCTTTTATTTCACATGTATATAAGACTTTTTGTATATTTTGATGTTTAATACGTCTGTATTTCTACCTTTTCTATATTGTCTATGTTTCTTTTTAAAAATTCATCAGCTACCACAGTTTTAATATCTCTGTATTTCCACCTTTTCTATATTGTCTATGTCTCTTTTTAAAAATTCACCAGCTACCTTTGCAAATTGTTCATTTATATCAGATACAAAGTATTTGCAAACCCCCTTATCTTCTTTTTCATTTAGCATATCTTTTTCTTCTAGTATTTTTTTTATGCTAAGGGCAGTTTCTCTAGCCGGATTGATAAGCTTTATTTTTTCTCCAACTGATTCACCTATTGTTCTTTTTAATATTGGATAGTGTGTACATCCAAGAACTAGGGAATCTATACCTTTTTCTACCAATTCATCAAGATACATATGTGCAGCCATCTTAGAAATTTCTTTATTTGCCCAACCTTCTTCTACCAAGGGTACAAAAAGTGGACAGGCCTTTCCTATCACTTCCACATTTTCATCTAACTTGTGTATTTCTTTTTCATATGCATTAGAGCTAATAGTCGCAGCTGTCCCTATTACTCCTACAATTCCATTTTTTGTATATTTTATTGCAGACTTTGCACCCGCTTCTATTACACCGATTATTATATTGTCGTATTTTTCTTGGGCTTCATTCAATGCTCTTGCAGTTGCCGTATTACAAGCTATTACTATTGCTTTTACATCCTTAGTCAATAAAAAATTAATAGCTTGGAATGTATATTTCATTATTGTTTCCTTAGATCTTTGTCCATATGGAACTCTTGCTGTATCGCCAAAATAAATTGTATCTTCATTTGGAAGATGTTTGTTAATTGCCTTTAATACAGTCAATCCTCCCAATCCAGAATCAAAAACCCCTATAGGTCTATTATCCATAATCTTATACCCTTTCTAGTACATTTTTCCTCATGCCTCAAATGGTCTATTAGCTGTACCCTATTCACCATTTCCTATTCTTCATGCATTAAGCGGTCTATTCTTTGAACATAATCTCTATTCTTCATGCATTAAGTGGTCTATTCCTTGAACGTACTCTCTATTCTTCATGCATTAAGTGGTCTATCATAAATTGCTCTGATTTTTCTATATGTTCCTTTGCTAGTGATTCAGCAAGGTCCTTATTTCCTTTTTTTAATGCAGTCAATATCTTTTTATGTTCATCGACTATGTTCACAGCCGAACTATAATCTGACATATAACTTAGTCTAAATTTATTGTATACCGGTTCCCATATAGTTGCAAATATAGATTTTAACTTATAATTACCTGTTATTTCAAAAATATAATTATGAAATTCTTCATCATACTTCATCATACTCTCAAGGTCGTTTTTTTCTATTGATTTTCCAAGAGCAGTTGATATATGCTCTAGGTCCTCTATTTCATGTTTTGATATTCTCTCCGCCGCCAATCTAGCAGCTATTCCTTCAAGCCCTATTCTAAGCTCCATTATATCCAAAACTTCTTTTTTTGATATACTGGCAACATAGGCCCCCTTTCTTGGAACCATAATTACAAGACCTTCAAGTTCCAATTTTCTTATAGCTTCTCTTACAGGTGTTCTACTCACCCCTAATTGCTCAGCTAGTTGTATTTCCATCAACCTCTCTCCTGGTTTTAATGTAGAATCTAAGATTGCATTTCTAATATTCTCAAAAACTACATCTCTTAGAGGTTTATAATTATCTATTGTCAAATTTCCTATTCCCATAAATCTCTACTCCATTTTTTGAAATTGACGTTATAAACGTCTGTCTAAACTTTTCTCTCAAAAAGTTACTACATTTTTTTATATCATTATAATTTTCAAAGAATCCAAACACTGTAGGTCCACTTCCCGTCATCATAACAAATTTTGCACCATACCTTTTCATTACAGATTCTATATAGCCAATGTCTCTACACCATCTCTTTGTAACTGGTTCCAAAACATTTGACATAGACGAAAAAATCATATTTTCATCTTTATTTTCTATTCCCTTTATAAGATTTTTATTATTAGGCCTTCTAATAATATAGTCTGTCTCTGCTAGACTATCATATTTTTTATAGATTTTTTTTGTAGATATGAATGCATTTGGTTTACAAATCAAAAGCCTCATATCCGTATCAAAATTAGGCAATTTTATCAGGTCTGTTCCCCTTCCTGTAGCTAGTTGAGTTCCACCTTCGAAACAAAACGCAATATCTGATCCCAATTCACAAGATATCTTTTTCATCTCATCTAATGATAGATTAAGTTCAAAAAGCTCGTTTATACCATATATTACAGCGGCTGAATCTGCACTTCCTCCTGCCATTCCAGCTGCAATAGGTATATTTTTTTCAAGAAATACATTAACTCCTCCACTAAGGTTGAACTTCTCTCTCATCAATTGCCAAGATTTGTATATGATATTTTTCTTATCCAATGGTATATCTGAAGAAGATGACGACATCGAAAATCCACCTTCAGTCTTTTTTAATATAATCCTGTCACAAAGGTCGATTGATTGCATAACCATCTCTACCTCATGATAACCATTATCCAGCAGGCCTTTTACGTCTATTGACAAATTAATCTTTGCTCTAGCCTTGACTCTTACCTCATTCATTTTATCACCTTCAATATTCTTATATAAATAACAACTCCAAATCATTTGAATTATGATTATAATTAGAATGACTACTATCGATATAACAAACTCTGCGCATATATATCTAATAAATACCGTAATATCATTCCCTTTCTATGCTTCCTAATCCATATATTTCCTTACTTTTATATAATATGTATTAAGAATACACTTCCTTTTATTATACTACAAAAACTTTATCCTGTCCTATCTATATAACCAAAAGATAGGTCTTATTACCAGTTTTGTTAAAAGCAAAAAAACCACAGTAAATCATTACTATGGTTCATTTTATTCTCTATTGTTTGGAAGAATCGGTAAATACTTTTATACTGACATTTTCTGTTAGAAGATCTGAATAGCTATATGCTATCTTTCTATAACCTTCTTCACCTTCTCCTTTTGGTACCTTGATTACAAATACACTAGGATATAGATCATCTAAAACACCACGTCTTGTTACAACTTGTTTTCTACCTTTGTTTGCCTTCAATAGAACTTTTCTTCCTACATACTGTTCTAATGAATGTTTTATTCTATCTAATGTAGCTATAGTCGCCAAAATCATCACCGTCCTTTACCCTATCTTACATTATATCAAATGTACGGGTTAAAGTCAAGCAAAATTATTATTTTACACTATAAATACTCTTATGTCAATATTTTTTTATTTATTTATCACAATATTTTTTTTTACTATTGCATTTATTTATAACAATATTTTTTCATTTACTATTGTGTTTATTTACCACAACATTTTTTGTATTTCTTTCCACTTCCACATGGACAAGAGTCATTTCTTCCTACCTTATCTTCTTTTACAACAATCTTGCTCTTGTTATGCTCTTTTTCTATATTCTTTCTCAATGATGAGTCTAGTATACCATCCCATCCCTTTAGTCTGAATAACCAGTGAGCTTCAACATTTACCATATTCTTGTATAGTAGTTCCCAGTTAATCTTTATCATTATATTTGTATCTTCTTCAACCTTTTCAAGTTCCAAAGATTCTTCTATACTTTCATTGATTCCATCTAAAAATCCCATGAAATAAACTGGTGTAGTATTATATTTTTTTGCTAAATCCGACACCTTTCCTGATATCATATCTGTCTTTTCTATCAAAACAGTATTGTATATACTTGTTTCAGTCTTTAGAAATTCTTCCCAAAACTTTAACTCACTTGCTTCATCAGCATGATTTTCACTTGCTTGTTTCCATTCTTCATATAACATATTAAAATCCTCCTGTATATCGTTATTTCAAACATAATTAAAATTTATACTAATATATATTACCATAAAAAGCGCATTATTTCCACCCTTCAAGATACCTTAAACAACAATAAAAACTCTGCACTATTTATTCGCTACAATACATATTTTAGTAACCTTAAATTTCCAAATGATTTTCTTATTTTCAAACAACAGTAAAAAGTTTATTCTATTCATTCACTACAATACGTCTTCAAATAATCTTAAAACATCCAAGGCCTTTTTTTGATTAATGAAATATGGACTTGTAGCTATGGTTACAATCTTAGCATTTTTTATATATTCCTCTACCTTTGATTTTTTATAATCGAAGTCTATATAGTCCATATCTTCAGAAAAAAAGTCAAGGTCTATATCCAAACAAAATTCTTCCTCATATTTTTGTTGAAGTGAATATGTAGAATCCACAATATCCACATCGCTAAATATATCGTACTCTATTGCCGGTTTTATAAAACTTCCAACGTTTAAAACCTTATTCGTATATCTAGAAACATCATCTAAATCATCTATGTCTACATCATAGTTCGGTGGAATCCTTGTATCCTTATGTTGGTCAACATGTAAAAGTCTCAATCCTTTTTTTAAATTTCCTAACTTTATCTCTCTGCACCAAAAATTAAATGCATGGTTGTGATTATCGAATATATAAACTATCCTAGAATTTTTACTTTCATATCTATACATATTTTTTAATCCCATGCATTTGTTTTCTACTCCATCCATAACCTCACAAAATACAACTTCTTCTCCAAGTTCTACCTCATTAAGACTAGATATATTTTTTAATCTGGGTACATATATTTTCTTCAATGCCCTCTCACTATAGGAAAACTCATTATTTCCACTAGGCTCCTCTATATAAAATCCTCCATATTCATAATTCATAACAAACTTCACCAATCTACTTAAATCTTACTTATATTCTATTAGTATACATACTCGGATACTATCTCTTACAGTAATTCAGACTCGAACCTACTTATATTCTGTTAGTATACATACTCAAATACTATCTCAAAAAACACACAAATTGCATTTTAATTTATAAAAACTCATTCCACGGATATTTCTTAGGAGGTTTTGATTCAAATGTCAAAATCTCTTTAGTAGTCGGGTGCAAAAATTCTAATTTTGTAGCCCAAAGAGAAATCTGTTCTCCAACCCTAGCTTTTTTGTTATATCTTTGATCTCCAAATAATGCATGATTTCTACTAGAAAATTGTACCCTTATTTGATGAGGTCTTCCGGTCTGAAGATTTATTTCAACTAGGGAAAACTCTCTCTTTTCCTTAGCAATATACATTTTATCCAACAATCTCATATCCAATATAGCTTTTTTTGCATCCTTTGAATTTTTATCCACAACTCTAACCATATTTGTCTTTGAATTTTTTTGTAGATAATCCACATATTCACACTCTTTTTCACATCTTCCTTCTACTACTGCCATATAAGTTTTCTTCATAGTTTTTGTTCTTACTTGATCTGACAGTCTAGATGCAGCCTTAGATGTTTTTGCAAAGACCATAACACCTCCAACTGGTCTATCCAATCGGTGTACCAATCCCACATAAACATTTCCAGGTTTGTTATATTTTTTCTTTATATAATCCTTACACATAGTCAACATATCCACATCCTTGGTATCATCTGATTGGGATAGGATGTTTATCGGTTTTTCTACTACAAGCAAGTGATTATCTTCGTATATCACCTTTATATTCATCTCGTATACCTATTTCTCAAATCTACCAAATATACCACATGGAAGTATTTTTCCATCTCTAGATGCTGGTATTCCAATTTCACCTGCATATATTTTTCCACCTCTATACTTAGAGCCACAAGTAGTTTCCAATATATTTTCTAAAACTATTGGAGAAAAACCTGTTGTATATGAGTTAATTAATACAAATAGAGGATCATCTGACAATACCTTCATACATAGATTTACAAATTCATACAACTTGTCCTCTATCTTCCATACCTCTCCCTTTGGTCCTCTACCATAAGAAGGTGGATCCATAATTATTGCATCGTATTTATTTCCACGTCTGATTTCCCTTTCAACAAACTTGAAGACATCATCTACAATGAATCTTACCTTTCTATCTTTAAGTCCTGACAATTCTATGTTTTCCTTAGCCCAGTTAACCATACCTTTGGCAGCATCTACATGACAAACCTCAGCACCTGCATATGCACAGGCAACAGAGGCACCTCCTGTATACGCAAACAAATTAAGTACCTTTATAGGTCTTTTTGCATCCTTAATCTTTCCTATCATCCAATCCCAGTTTGCAGCTTGTTCAGGAAATAATCCAGTATGCTTAAAACCTGTAGGTTTTATCTTAAATTTCAATGGTCCATAATTAATAGTCCATTGTTCTGGATACTTCTTCTTAACTTCCCAGCTACCTCCACCTCTATTACTTCTATGATAATGTCCATGAGGGTTCTTCCACAGTGACCATTCTCTAGATATAGGCCAAATAACCTGAGGATCTGGTCTTCTCAATACATATTCTCCCCATCTTTCTAACTTTTCTCCATTTCCCATATCTATTAGTTCGTACTCTTTCCATTTATCTGCTAATAATAACATAACCTCTTTCCTTTCTATTATATTTTCACCTTAATCTATAAACCCAATTTTCAACTACAATATTCAACTACAATATAAGTTTTTTACAATTGCAAATTCAATAATTAAGTATATTTATACCATACTATCATACCATATCTAAAGAAATTCATCTATCTTTATTTAAGATTTAATGATATCAACACAATCTTTGAAATCGTTTCCCAAAATTTTCTAAAAAAAATTTTTTTATGATTTTTTTACATTTATTGTGGCTCTTTTTGTGTATTCAAATTTATAGATATTTACTTTTTTTCTAATTATAACACGATGGCGAAATTTTTTTTAAAATTTATTTTTTAAATCAATACACAAAAATAGTATTACTCATCATATATACAATTTTTGTGTTATTATTTGACTGTTTAAAAATCTATCTTTTTATCCTAAAATTAAATTTCATCATTAATCGAAAAAGAATTATGCAAAACCTTAATTTAGTCTAAATGCAAACTACTCTATTTTAGTAAAACTCGATTTTACATCAATTATAACTCAACTTAATTTTAACTGGTGTTTTTTTTTTTTTTTTTTGAAAATAAAGTTATTTATATATTTTACTTAATATAATTAAGTGGCTATTTTATCCCATTTTTGAAAGTTTCTTTTTGTTTTTTAATGTTTTTCATTGCTAGTACATTGCTCTTATTGAATATTATGTAATTCAAATTAATCTTTTCACAATTTTTTATATATTTACAACACTTTTTTATTATGCTATACTATCAAGGTCGACAAAATGATATTATTCCGTATAATAATACAAGTTTACTATTATAAAAAATAATTATATAATTTTTGATTTATTTCCAATGGCAAACTTACATTTTAGTTTGAATGTTAAATCTATTTTTTAGATTGGAATAGATATATCTATAATTAATTACAAGATATAAATATAGCTTTATATCTATTTTTTAATAAAATTGCTTTAGATTTGCTAACTTTCTAAAATCTGTAATTTGTTCTGGTTATATAAAAATTTTAATTTTTATTTACTTATAGATAACGTTTATAGTTATGGAGTGATTTTATTTACATTATGCATTTTGTAAAATTAAAAGGGGGACTTTATGAGGACTACAAGAAATTTACGGCGTATGCTTGATTTCTTAGTGATCCTTGGATTAATAATATTTAGCTATAATTTTAGTGCGATCAAAAGATATGTTAAATCTATTAACTCATATTTATGTGATTCTATGAATATCGTAAATTATACTATCTCATCAGGTATTGGACATATGTATTTCAATATGAAGGGAGGTATTTATGAAAGCTAAAAGACAACAGAAACGCATAAAAAAACGCAGATCGAGAAAGCTAAAAAACCGTTTTTTGAAAGAAGTCAAATTAAGTTTTAGAATTATGAAAAATAAAATCTTAAAAAAGACTTCTTCAATCAGTGGCAATCTGAAAAAGACTACTTATAGAATAAATAATAAAGGAATTACTAATTCAAAAGACAGTTTTTTCAGAAAAATAAAGATGCATTCAAACATTTTGGGTATTGATACATCTATGCTAAGGTCTAGAACGAGAAATAGATTTTTAATTAAAAGGTTTGAAAAAAACAGAATATGGAATTTTATTAGGTATATTAGGTCAGTATGTAGTTATTCACTTAGCAAGGTAATAGCCATTGTTTTGGTGTGTAGTTTTCTACTAGCATCTGCACTGGAACCGTATAATATTACAAGGGGTCTGGAATCACGATATAGATTAGGTATAGATCATACCGATATCAACTATGCCAATCCAAAGAACAATACTGAATCAAATTCAAACGATGATAAATCAAGAGTTTCAGTCTCTGAGCTTTCATCCTATGATTATGAAGGTGGTTCTATTACAAACGGTACAGATAATGTTTCTACTGTCAATGAAACCCTTGAAAACCCATATAGAATGAGTCGTTATTCCAATTATGAATTAAATAATAATTTTAATTCCGATAAAGATAAACATGGGTCTGATAATTTGAACGATCACGGGGTTTCAGTTAGTTCTAAACTACACTCCAATTCAATAAATAGTGGCAATTCAGAAAGCAATTATTCTATAACAAATTCTAATATTCTAAATAAAACTGATTTTGTTGACAGTTTTAAACCACTTAATCTAAATTACAATTCTTTATATGAACCTCTATTAAATAATGAGGTTTATGACAATGACACATCTAAATTAGAGAAATATATATCCAATATCATTATAAAAAAACTTAATAATTCCACATGGGAAGATACGAATGATGTTCTAACCCAAGGAAATTCATACAAGTTTGAAATCAATTATACAATAAATGCTTCAGTTCTACCAGAAATAAGAAAAAATTCAAGAAAATTATATTACAAAATTCCAAACGGAATCACTATTCCTGACGAAATTAAAGGACCTGTTACTAATGATGGTCAAGATGTTGGTGAATATACCATAGATAAAAATGGGAATATAGTTATACAGTTTTATGAAGACTTCTTCAATCAAAACAAGGGTATAACCGGTACTATTACATTCAGTGGTAAATTAAGTGGAGATGGTTCAAATAGCAGTGGTGAAATTACATTCCCAGGATCTAATACAACCATAGAATATACACCACCAAAAGACACAAGCCAAGACATAGACATAAAAAAGGACTATAAAATAGTATCAAAAAACAATAAAACCTACATCGAATATACCTTAAACGTAAGCTCGATAAAGGGTACCAATAAACCTGTGGATATAGTTGACAGACTGTCAGATGATATTAAGGATACCAAAGGAATTAGCGATATAAAAATTAACGGTACAAATCTCGAAAGTTTTATTAGAGATAATACATCTGTTAGATATACATACATTGATGGTAGTAGCTGTATCATTAAAGATAATAATTCATCATGTTACAGTGCTAATAACCAACCTTCTACAACTAATTCAACTACTACCAATAAAATTATTGGTTTTGAGATATTCGAATTGAAAAATCTTGGAAAAAATAGTAACTACAAAGTTACTTATATGGTCGACATCACCGATGTTTACAGAAACAATGATTTTAATTTGAATAATTATGCGTTCACCAAATCAGGAGATTTGCAACAATCTACTAATAGGGTTGTACAATTGTATAAGGATATAAAAAAATCAGCCCTTCCGTACAATCCTTATGAGAATACGGTTACATGGAGGGTTGAACTAAACAGAAACTACAACAATATACAGGACACACTTAGCGATAAAATAGAAGGAGAACTACAATCAATCCAAATACATGCCTATGAAAAAAATAGTGATTCAGAACATGTTTTAGACGATACATACATAAATAATTCTCCCTCTAATTATATCCGTGATGTCTACCTAGGCAACGAAATTACATATTCTAATAATGAACTTAGATTCCATGTAAGAAATAACAAAAATTACAGATATTTAATCGACTATACTGTAAAACTGCCATCTAATGCCAATGGTACTATATCGAATACTGCACACTATGGAGACGTGTCAGATACTGCAGAGATAAGCATATCTAAAAAAGATGATTTTTATAAACAGTCGTCTTCAAGCTCTGGAATAAATGACAGAGGTGAAATCTCATCTAGTTGGAATTTGGTATACAATTTTACCAGGGGACAAAAATTCGATGATTTGGGAACTATTAAGATAACAGATACCTTAAAAAAACCTAGATTAGAAAAGAACGAGGAATCAAATAATGAATCAGCATCAACAAATAATCCTAGCGTAGGAAATGATTCTTCTACTACATCAAATAACTTCGATGTTGATAATAATTCTACTTCATCAAATGGTACTAATAGAGGAAAAAAATATATTCATTACCTAAGTGAAAAAGACATAGACAGTATTAAAAAAACACTTAGAATATATGGTTCTGATGGTTCTAGTAATAATAACCAAAATGATATTACAGAGTATTTCAATATAGAATATAAGTTTTATAATAATAGTAAAAGTAAGAATGAAACTAAAGATAAACCTAAGTACTTTGAAATATCAATCACTCCAAAGAGTGAGTACAAAAATAAAAATATAGTATTAAATTACTTAGAATTAAGTGACTACAGTACAACCTCAAAGATAAACAAGGACGATTTAAGAGATAAGGATAATATTGTAATACCAAATAAGGCAAGTATAACTATAGGTGGACATACAAAGGATACAGAGGCTACATCATATATCCCCTACCATGCATCTCTATTGAAACTAAGTTATAAAGGTGAAAATATTGATGAATATGGAAGAAATCTTGGTGAAATATACAATGACAACCCAAATGATACAATCGACTACAATGAAAATAATGGAAAAATAAAGTATAGGATATTCGTAAAGCCAGATAAAGAAGGTGAAGTCAAAATAAAAGACACACTTCCTGAAGGAGTAAAACTTATTGAAAAAAGTATTGATATAAAATACGCAGATTTAAATAAGAGAATTTATCCTTATGATGTTGGTTTGAAATATAGTATGAATAATTATACATCTTCTAATTCCTTTGATTTAACTATCACTAATGTCAAAAAAGATTCCAATTATCCGTATCTATGTATATCATATGAAGTTGAGATAACTGACAAAAGGGATTGGAATAAGGATACAAATTCTCAAACCTTTACAAATAAGGTTGAATACAATAATGAAACTGCAAAAAACACGACTACAGTGGAAAAGTCACTTCCAGTTATATCTAAGGTGGGAGAACAACAAAAAGATAAAAACGGTAAGCCAACCAATACTATAAAATATACATTGACTATTAATCCGAGTGCAAAGAATCTAATTCCAAACTCCGATGAAATAGAAATTATCGACAAGTTAGATGATTCTGTACGAAACCTTGATCCTAAGTTTGACATAACAAAACTTAAGTTATACAATTATGACTCGTCAAAAAAAGATAAAAAAGGTAGTGAAATAGGAATTGGTGATTACTCAGTGAGCTATGATGAAAAAACACATACCATATCGGTAAAGGCAAAGGACGAGAAGGCATACATACTAGAATACGAATACATCCTAGGTAAAGAATTTGCAAATAACGCAAATATAACTAATAGTGCAAGTATAAACGGTAAATGGAAAATTGAAGACAAGAGATCCTTAAATGAAATACAATCTAGTGCAACTGCTGCTCACAGCACAATAGTATTTTTTAAAGTAGATTCTAAAAATCACAAAAAAGTACTTCCTGGCACGAGATTCACACTACAATACTTAGTGTTGGATAACAATAAGCCTAAGTTTGAAAAATGGCGTCCAATTAAAGGATCAAGCCTACTTAATAATACTAATGGCAATACCTACTATGATTCTAAAACCGATGAATTGGTCATAGGAAAAGATGGAAAAATGGAACTCGATATAACATCTGATAGTATAAAAAAAGACACCTTATACATGCTTAGGGAATCAAGTTCCATAACTGGATACAAAAAGGACGATACACCTATATTCTTCATAGTAAAGAATATAGGTAAATCGGAGGATAGTTCGTTTAATAACTCAAATGCCTATCTTTTATGTTATATAAAAGATGAATTCAAAGATGCCTTTGGACATACAATAGACAATAGCATACTTGAAAACTTTGGTAATTCCTCTTCTAGTGGAGTTATCTTCTATGATGATAAGGGTGGATTCAAATACATAACTAATGAATTCATACAAGGTAGTTACACTCTTCCAGAAACTGGGGGTATTGGAAGGAATACAATATACACAATTGGTGTTATAACACTGCTTCTTGGAATCTTTCTATCAAAAAGAAGAATACAAAATTACACTAATTGAATACATAATTCAGTAAACACAAATACAAAATTGCCGACACCACCATTGCTATAAACGCAACAAAGATTGATATAAGACTTGACCTTAGATTTCATAAGGTCAACAACAAGGATTGGTATAAGATTTGACCTTAGATTTCATAAGGTCTACAACAAGGATTGGTATAAGATTTGACCTTAGATTTCATAAGGTCTACAACAAGGATTGATATAAGATTTGACCTTAGATTTCATAAGGTCTACAACAAGGATTGGTATAAGATTTGACCTTAGATTTCATAAGGTCTACAACAAGGATTGATATAAGATTTGACCTTAGATTTCATAAGGTCTACAACAAGGATTGGTATAAGATTTGACCTTAGATTTCATAAGGTCTACAACAAGGATTGGTATAAAATTTGACCTTAGATTTCATAAGGTCTACAACAAGGACTGGTATAAGATTAAATTTTAATAAAAATAAATAGGTATAAAATTATTAATATAGCATTTGCTATAACAAAAGATACAAAATAGACAAAGACAAATTTTAATTTTATGTAGATACTGGCACATAAGCAGAAAACTACATTAACATTAATAAAATTTTAATTTTATTTAAACTACGATGTTTGGGAGAATTAGACAACCTCCCTTCATCGATTTTATTTAAACCACGATGCTTGGGAGAATTAGACAACCTCCCTTCATCGATTTTATTTAAACCACGATGCTTGG
>F241_Great_Cormorant__coassemble_591_pt1 | contig 22976 bp, 19 predicted proteins | sample F241_Great_Cormorant__metabat2_high_PE_009 | metagenome-assembled genome bin F241_Great_Cormorant
GAAGAAGAGAATAGTGGATATAAGCGTGTCTCAAAGAATGAAGAAGAGAATAGTGGGTATGAGTGTGTCTCAAAGAATGAAGAAGAGAATAGTGGATATAAGCGTGTCTCAAAGAATGAAGAAGAGAATAGTGAATATGAGTGTGTCTCAAATATTGTTATAGAAGGAAATGAAGTAACCTGCGTTTTTATGATGGATGAATTTGGAGTTAGGGATTTTATTGTTGTAGAAAATATAGATCTAGATGATGATATGCTATGTTTCTTGAAAGATAATCATACTAAGTCGATAAAAATATTGGATTTAATAAACTTATTCAACAGATATGATTTTAGGAAGAAAAATAGATTACTCAAGGATAATTTAATAAATCTTAGTCAAAAAAACATTAATACTAATAAGATAATGAAGCTAGCATTATTTTTTGTTGCAATAATATTTTCTGCAAGCCTATATTTGAAGATTGAAAACAATATATTACTTGAAAACTGTATTCAAAATGCATCTAAGAAAAGCGTTGTAAAAACGACAAAGGTATATAAGGTTCCAAGTTTTAAAAAACTATATGGAATATGTATTGATAAGATAATAGATGTTTTTGATACTCCTAAGATGTATATAGAATATTTGGAAACAGATAAAAGAAATGTTTTGGCAGATGTAATTGTGCTAGATAAAAGCGACATCGATGGTATAATCGATATATTGAAGAGAAAGAATGTTGGAGTAAAAAGTATAGAGGTTGTTGAAAGAAATGTTTCACAGTTAAATTATTTAAAGAACATAAATTCCCAAAAAACTGGAGTTTTGAATTTTTTTAAAACATATGCAGAATATGACGTGGAAAATGATGAGGATGTAGTAAAAGATGAAGACATATATGCAAAGGATATGTATACAGAGGATATAAGAATTATTGAAGAACCGTCACAAAAGAAATCAGTAAAGAAAAATGACAACAAGGTATATGAATCAAAGAAAACAAATAATGAACCTTCAAAAACTACTATAACTTCGAATACACAAGATAAAAAGGAGTTGACTGACAAAGACGAGAACAAAAATACCAATAACAGCATCAAAAAGGTATATAAATTTAAGATAGAATTTAGTATATAGACGTGAATACATATAGATAAGGTGGTTTCAATATGAAAGGCAATATTTTGAAGAAATTTTTTTTATACGAAAGGAATATATTTATATTAATATTAGTCATATCGATGTTTTTTTTGTGTCATTATTTTTTAATTCCTCAGATGAACATTCACTCAGTTCTTAAAACAGTTGAAGATTTTAGCCTAGATCCAAATTACACAAAAAATGAGGTGGATATGCTTGTGACTGAAATTTCTATAGGAGAACTAAGAAATAAGAAATCCTTGGAAAAAATTATGGAAAAAGAGAAAGGAAGTAATGAGGATGTTTCTGAAAATAGTACCAAGAAAGTTGTAGACAGCAAAATTGTTAAAAGTTTTTTGGTGTATATGTCAAAATTTCCAGACTTAGCATATATAGAAGAAAAAAAGGATAAAGACTACGAATTTCTTATAAGGCTTAAATCCTCTAAGGATTCACTGAAGAATTTTTTCCAGTATTTAGATAATAGCATAGCAAATGTTGAGATACGAAAAATACAGTATAAAAAGTTAGAAAAAAACTATGAATATGAAATAATTGTAGCTATATTTTAAAAAAATATTCTAATTTAATGAAAAAGGCTTATTTACATATTTTATTATGGTTATATTTATGTTATAATAAAAGAACTGTGTAATTATTATATAGAATTTAAGTAAATTATTATGTAGAATTCAAGTAAATTGTTATGTAGAATTTAAGTAAATTGTTATGTAGTAGTTACAAATAACTCGATAATAATAGTAAGGGTATTATTTGAGTACTATAATCTAATATTAGGGAGCAAGAATATATGTTAAAAAGGAATGACAAATGTAGTTGTGGCAGTGGAAAGAAATACAAAAACTGCTGTATGAATAAATTAAATAAACAGGACAGAGCCTTGGAAATGAATGACAAGGCCTTAGAAAAGAAGAAGGAAAAGAATGATAGAAATTATAGAGATGCTATAATAAAGTTAAATGAATGTATTGAAGATTTGATCGTAAAAAATAAGGATATAGCAGAGCATGAAAAATTAGCTAGAAAAAATTTCTTCAATGAAAAGAATGAAGACAATTTTGTTGCAAATAGATTTTTTGCATCTTATTTTTCATATGATTACTCAATAGGAAGAGATTTGACTCCAGCCTTATATGTTATCAATAATTACAGATTTACCAATGAAGAAAGAAATATAATCTACAATTGTGTTAGATCTTATACAAGTTTGTTTGTAATTGATAAGATATCAGGAAATGAAGTTATTATAAAGGATTTGTTCACTCAGAAACTTTATAATACATTGGATGCAAAAATATTGGGTGATTTCAAAGTTGGAGATTATATAATAGCTAGACCTGTATTGATACATGGAACTTATAGTTTGATAGATTTGACTATAAGAATCCAGGAAGATACAAAGAATGTAATCTATGATAATTTAGTTGATGCATATTTAAAGAATACAGGATATACAGAAATTAAAAAAGACATAGAAGTATATGTAGCATTGAATTCACTATACTTCTACCTATATATGATTCAGTTGTTGGAATTGAGCAATTATGGTGGGGCATCAACAGAAGAAACAGGCGATGTTGAAGTAGTATCAGATGAAGAAGAAAGTGACCTAGTTGAGGAAGTTTCTATAGATAATAGTGAAAATTCTATAGCTAATGAATCTAAGATAGAAGAGAATACATCATCAGTTGAAAATGGATTAAATTCAGATGATAAGGTTCTTGAAATGGTTAAGTCTGTAGTATCAGATGAAAGTGAGTTATCAGAAATCTCAGGTATATGGAATAAGGCTGTTGGCTCTTTAAAGATTACTGGAACAGAAAATGGATGGGCTGCAGGTCTTGAGTATAATTTCAGAAAATCTAAGGGTGAATCTGTTACTCAAAACGATATAGCAAAGAAGTATGGAGTAAGTTCAAGTACTCTTGCAAAGAGAAATAAAGAAATATCTAGTGTTTTATAATTATGGAGGGTAATATGGAGTTAAAGATAGGAAAGAGTATACCTGTTGCTACGAATTATGTAAAATCTCATCCAGCAATACCAGTGTATAATGGAGAAGAGGTAATGGAAAACCTATATGCCGTTATATACCATATAGAAATCGGATTTTCAAAGGATATGCAACAAGAGATAAAACAATATGTTATAGTCGATTACAAGGATTATTCTCTAAATGATGAAGATAAAAAAGTTGTTCTTGGAATAGCTAAAGATTATTGTAAGTCAAAGGGGATAGACAATGATGAAAATGTAGAAATCAAGCTACTAGACGATGAGGTTGCCGAGAACTTTGTTGAAAAGATATTCAATAATATGAAGGTTATAAGAGGTATGATATCAAATCACAATAGATAATGATATAAACGTAAATTTCTACTATTGTAGATTTGTAGGTTTAATCGAGATGATATCAAATCATAAGAGATATCTATGTCAATATATGTAGTAAAAATTACATATGATATCAAATTAGAACATATGGTAATGTCAAGCTATAGATAAAAATTACATTGTAAATATAATATGGTCTTTTCATGGTGATTGTCGTGGAAAGACTATTGTTTTGTATTAGATATGGTGAATAACTTAATATTATTTTCATATAAATCAGTGTAAAATAGGTAAGTAGCTTTTTAAATAAAAAGTTGATACTATATTTCACATAGGATTTATTTGAGTAATGCTGCAAAAAGTGATATAATAGAAGTTGCAATTAAAATTGTGGCGTATTTGTGAAGGCTAGCAATTTGATTTGCTATGATGGGTAGGTATAGTAAATAGAATTTTTGGAGGATTATGATGAGTAATTTAAGATTTGACTTTAGTAAGGCAGAGAAATTTGTTGAAAAAAGAGAAATAGATGCGATGCAACCATTTGTTACTGTTGCACATAATTTGTTACACGAAGGAAAGATATTAGGTAATGACTATCTTGGATGGATAGATTTGCCTGTAGACTATGATAAGGAAGAATTTGCTAGAATAAAAAAAGCAGCTGAAAAGATAAAGTCTGATTCAGATGTATTAGTAGTTATAGGAATAGGTGGTTCTTATCTTGGAGCAAAGGCAGCATATGAGATGTTAGGTAATGCTTTTAAAAATAACCAAACAAAAGAAGATAGAAAGGCTCCAGAAATATATTTCGCAGGAAATAGTATAAGTTCTTCATATCTATTAGACCTAATAGATCTTATAGGAGATAGAGATTATTCTGTAAATGTTATATCTAAGTCAGGTACAACAACAGAGCCAGCTTTGGCATTTAGAGTATTTAAAGAACATATGGAAAATAAATACGGAAAAGAAGAGGCTAGTAAGAGAATATATGCAACTACTGATGCAAACAGAGGTGCATTGAGAACATTGGCAGATACTGAAGGATATGAAACTTTTGTAATACCAGATAATGTAGGTGGAAGATTCTCTGTTTTAACAGCTGTTGGTCTATTGCCTATAGCAGCGGCAGGATTTGATATTGATGCAATGATGAAGGGTGCTGCAGACGCAAGAGAAGAATATTCTACAGATGATTTAGAGAAGAATCAAGCGTATCAATATGCTATTGCAAGAACTGTGCTACAGAGAAAGGGTAAGGAAGTAGAATTACTTGTAAACTATGAGCCACAGCTACAATACTTCTCAGAATGGTGGAAGCAGTTATATGGAGAAAGTGAAGGTAAGGATAATAGAGGTATATTACCTGCATCTGTAAACTTCTCTACAGATCTTCATTCTATGGGACAGTACATACAAGAAGGTAGAAGATTTATATTTGAAACAGTTATAAACGTTGAAAATCCAAGAAGAGATTTGGAAATAACTGAAGATAAGGACAACCTTGATGGATTGAATTATCTTGTTGGTAAGACTGTAGACTTTGTAAATCATAAGGCATTTGAAGGTACATTATTGGCTCATACAGATGGTGATGTTCCAAACCTAGTATTAAATGTTAAGAAATTAGATGAGTATACTTTTGGTCAGATGGTGTATTTCTTTGAAAAGGCTTGTGGATTAAGTGGATGTATCCTAGGTATAAATCCATTTGATCAACCTGGAGTTGAAGCATATAAGAAGAATATGTTCGCTCTTCTAGGAAAACCAGGATATGAAAAGGAAAAAGCTGAGTTAGAGGCAAGATTATAATATAAAAAATTATATAATATATTAAAATATATAATCGTATAAAAATATTTAAGATAATTATTTAAAAATATAATTGTATATTGATAATATGAAAATTGAGTGAAATATGATATTATAATATTTATAAAGCTTATTGCTTTTCCCGAGGTCAAAATATGCTTTAGATAGGAGGGTGATAATATGGATATGATAAATGAGTTCGATAAGGATAAACTAGCTAGAATAAATGAATTGGCTAAGTTTGCAAAAGAAAGAGAACTTACAGAAGATGAACTTGCTGAAAGAGCAGTGTTGAGAAAAGAGTTTTTGGAAAATTTTAGAGCAGGATTTAGACAACAATTAAGTGGTATAAAGGTTGTTCACCCTGAGGAAGAAATAGACGGAAATATAGTAGAGATTATAGAGCCTTAATAGTTAAGGTTAAAGAGATAATAGCTAAGATAAAAAAAATCTCAGAGCATAAACTAAAGAATGAAAAATACAAATACTATAAAGAACGCCTCTTTGTCAATGTAAGTTGACAAAGAGTCGTTTAGTTTCTTTGGTAACTGATGTTGATGAATGAAAGTTAAACTTATGAGGCAGCATTTTGGATATTTCTGTATCCTTGATGCTGTCTAATTTTATAATTATAATATTTTAGCAAAATATTGACAATTGTTGTTAAATTGTTATATAATAAGTAATATCAAAAAAAAGAGGATATATTTATTAAAAAAATTTCGATGATTGTTTTTACTATGTTAATAATTACTCTTGGTATGAAAAATAAGAGTACTTCAAACAACTTCTATTGTTGACCATACAGTAGGCACTATAGTGAATGGAATTGCTACGCACAGTAGTTCTTTTCCTGTTCCATATTATAATTCTAAATTTGAAGGTTTGTTAGGGTGATAGGAATGGAAAAAAATAATTTAACAGAAGAAAGATTAACAGAAAAAATTCATCTTTTACTGGATAAAGAAGATATTTCATCTAAAGAGAGGGAAGTTCTTTTAAAATATATTATGGAAAATAATGATGGATTTATGAAAAAAATAAATGATTTAAAAACTAATATTTCAAAGCTTCAACTTATCTATGGTTTTGATTTTTTAAATGTGGATATGCTAGAGTTATATACAGAAATTTGTAGACAATATCCTACAACTGGACCTTCATCCATATTTAATAGATTTATAAAAAAATAACTTTATGTACACAAAAATGACTATGTTTTTTATGTATTGAATGTATAGAGTTTTTATTGTAAATTAGCTTTCTGTGTTTATTCTGCATATTTGACAGTTGAAAACTATATATTTTTATTGATAAAACTAGAAAAATGGTTTTTTGGTAACTGGTGTTTATGAATGAAAGTTAAACTTATGAGGCAGCATCTTGGATATTTTTATATCCTTGATGCTGTCTAATTTTATAATTATAATATTTTACTGTCAATTCTATACATTATAGAAACCTTATTTCGATACAATTGTTTTTGTTTAGTACAACTATATATTAGGGGTTTCTATATGAAGATTATAATGATTATTGAAGTACTCTATGAATTTTTTTTCCGTTGGTGTGAAAATTTTCTTTTTTGAAAATACTAAATAGAATTTTCTATTCAACTCTATTTCTTTAATCCTATAAAAATCCAACAAACCTACATCGATTAATTCTTTTGCGGATATAAGTGATGTGATAGAGCAACCAAGACCGCTTTTTACCATTTCAAGTACTGCTGAATTAGATTCTACATAGGCTCTTATTTTTAAGTTATTTTCTTGAATAGAAGAATTTTTAAGTGCATTAATAATTGCATTTCTAGTTCCAGAGCCTTCTTTTCTCATTATGAAATTATGTTCTTTTAATTCTTCCATATCTACAAATCCACAGTCATTATCTATGTTATAACCCTTTGGACAGATTAATACCAATTCATCATTTTCAAAGTCATATGAATCTATATGAGGATGGTTTGGCATTGATCCCACTATTCCGAATGTGGCTCTTTCACTAAGTATTTCTGGAACTACAAGGTTTGAATTACTATGGTTGATAGTAAAAGTTATATTTGGATATCTTTCACAGAATTTTTTTAAGAAAACTGGGAATATTGTAGCTTCTGGAACAGAGCTACAAACTATGTTTATATTTCCTGAAATTTTTCCCGAATACTCCTTTATATCGTAAAGAGCTTTTTTACAATCGTTAAGTATTACTATAGCGTGATTGTACAGTATTTCTCCTGAATCAGTTAGAGAAATTGTTTTATTATTTCTATTTAAAAGAACAGTCTGAAGTTCGTTTTCAAGATTTTGAACATGAGAACTGATTGTTGGCTGTGTTAAAAATAACTCCCTTGCTGCCTTAGAAAAACTTTTGTGCTTTGCTACGGCAACAAATATCTCTAGTTGTTTTATTTCCATAGTTGTAATCGTATATAGACATGGTATTATATTCATATTAATGATCCAATAATATATTATAATCTAATCAATCTTATATTATAAATAAATATATAACCAACTAATTATAAGTTGTTAGATATGAAATCATATATTATAAACCAATTAATCGCATAGTAGAAATTAGTCAATTACAGGTTATTAGATATGAAATCACAGGTTTACATCACTTATATGAATAAAATAAGTTATATACTATCTCCTTTCATTTTAACATAAATATGTGTAATAACTTAATTATACTATATATTATTAAAATTATAAATAAGAATTATAGAAAAAAATTATACAAAAATAGAAATTATGTATGAGTGTATATTAGATTGTATAAAAATATAATAGAAAATAAATAAGATATTGGTATAGAAAATGTAAAATAATATAGGGGTGAAAAATATAATAAAATAAGAGTAGGGTTAATGTGAAATGATATAGTGGATAAAAAGGTAATAGAGAATATAATAATGTTTGAGCATGGATAATATAAAAAAAAAGACGTATAAACGTCTTTTAAGTGCCGCTGATCGGGGTCGAACCGATACGATATCGCTATCGCAGGATTTTGAGTCCTGTGCGTCTGCCAATTCCGCCACAGCGGCATGTGCTGTTTCCTTAGTACATATATAATAGTACCATGTTTAAGATAAAAAATCAAGAGAAAAATGAAAAAAAATTAATTTTTTTTAAAAATATAATTTATGGTATAATATAAGTTGTATATATTAATAGGTCGGAGTATATAATACAATAGCTGTGATGTTAAAATAATACAATAACTATGGTATAAAAATAATACAATGGCTATGATGTTAAAATAATACAATAACTATGGTGTAAAAATAATACAATGGCTATGACGTTAAAATAATATAATAGCTATGGTATAAAAATAATACAATAACTATGGTGTATAATAAAAATTATTATAAATAGATTGGAGTGTATAATGAAGGATAAAAGATTATTATTAATTGATGGAAATTCAATAATAAATAGAGCTTATTTTGCCTTGCCCGAAATGGATAATGGCGAAGGATTAAAAACTAATGCAATATATGGATTTATGACAATGTTATTTAAGATGATAAAAGATTACAATCCATCTCATATATCGGTGGCATTTGACGTAAAAAGTCCTACTTTTAGACATAAGGCGTACGAGGAATACAAGGCAGGAAGAAGAAAGATGGACCCTGAGTTGGGAATGCAGTTTGAACCATTGAAGAAGTTGTTGGATACAATGGGAATTGATAGAAGAGAGTTGGCAGGTTATGAGGCTGATGATATCCTAGGTACCATATCAAAAAAAGGAGAAACTGAAGGATATGACGTATTTGTAGTGAGTGGAGATAGGGATGCAATACAGCTTGCTTCAGACAAGACAAATGTGTTGATTACAAAAAAAGGTTTGAGTGAGATAGAAGTATATAACACTGAGACAGTGATGGAAAGATATGAATTAACACCCCTTCAGTTCATAGATTTGAAAGGTCTTATGGGAGATAAAAGCGATAATATTCCTGGGGTCAGTGGTATAGGTGAGAAGACAGGAATAAAGCTTTTAAAGGAATATAAAAGCGTGGAAGGCGTTATAGAAAATGCGGATAAGTTGACTCCTAAGCAGAGGGCAAAGTTTGAAGAAGAAGCTGAAATTGCAATAAAGAGCAAGGAGCTTGCTACCATATTTAGAGATGTACCTATAGAATATAACTTTGATGAATTAGAGTTTGGAAATATAGATAGAAAGTCTTGTATTGAGGAATTTTCCTATCTAAAATTCAATAGTTTAATAGGTAGATTAAATGAAATATGTGGAGAAGAAGAGGAAGAAATAAAGATAGAAATAAAAAAAATAGAAGATTTTGAAGGGTTTAATAAAATTGCTGTCGACAAAAAAAAGTTATTTGTAAAAATAATAGAAAGAGAAGGCAATATCCTAGATAAAAAAATATATAAGGTCTATCTAGGTTTTGATGAAAAAACACTTTATTATGCAGATGAAGAAGATATATATAAATTAAAAGATATTTTTGAAGATGAAGCAATCGAAAAAATAGGATTTGAAATGAAGTCTGACTATGTTTCCTTGAAACCATATGATATATCACTGAACAATATAGGATTTGATATATCTATTGCAGAATATATAATTGATTCAAAGACATCGACTTCATATGACATAGATGTTATATCTAATAAATACCTATATCAAAAGGTTATGTCTAAGGAAGAATTGCTGGGCAAAGGTAAGTCTATGAAGAGTTTTGATGAAATAGATTTGGAAAGTTTAGAAGCATATGTGTCTGGAATTATGAAGACTGTATACGGTTGTATTGAAAAAATGAAGTCAAAAATAGATGAAGATTCAATGCAAATGCTATTTTATACTGTGGAAATGCCACTTATAGAGGTCTTAGGTGATATGGAATACTTTGGTATATATGCAGACAAAGAAACCCTAGATAGCCTTGGAAGTGAATTAGACGAAATAATAGATTCAGAGAGTAAGAAAATATTTGATTATGCAGGTGAAGAATTCAATATAAATTCGCCTAAACAACTAGGTGTTATCCTATTTGAAAAGTTGGAATTACCAGTAATAAAAAAGACAAAGACAGGATATTCTACAAATGCAGAGGTATTGGAAGCTCTAAGTGACAAACATCCAATTATCGATTTGATTGGAAATTACAGAAGTATGGTAAAATTAAAATCTACATATATTGAAGGTATTTCTTCCGTTATAAATCCTATAGATGGAAGGGTACATTCATCGTTTAATCAAACGGTGACAACTACCGGAAGAATATCATCTACAGAACCTAATATGCAAAATATTCCAGTTCGTACAGAAATGGGAAGAAAGATAAGAAAGGTATTTGTATCAGAAGGAGATATGAAACTTGTAGACGCCGACTATTCACAGGTAGAGCTTAGAGTTTTGGCTCATATGAGTGGAGATCATAATATGATAGAAGCATTTGAGAGTGGAGAAGACATACATAGAAAGACTGCTTCACAGGTATTTGGTGTAGGACTTGATGAGGTGACATCAGAGCTTAGAAGTGCTGCCAAGGCTGTCAACTTCGGTATAATTTATGGAAAGAGCGATTTTGGATTGGCAAAGGATTTGGGAATCAGTCAAGCTAAGGCAAAGGATTATATATCTAGTTATTTCGATAAATACGAATCGATAAAGACTTTTATGGATGAGGTGATATCAGATGCAGAAAACACTGGTTACGCTAAAACAATGTTTAATAGAAGAAGGTATATTCCAGAAATAAAGTCAAAAAATGCAATTGAAAGAAATAGAGGAAAAAGAGCTGTTATGAATGCACCGATTCAGGGAAGTGCAGCTGATATCATAAAAATTGCAATGGTAAATGTACATAAGAGATTGAAGAAGGAAGGTTTGAAATCAAGGCTAATACTTCAGGTGCACGATGAATTAATACTAGAAGCCTATCCAGATGAATTGGATTTAGTTTCTGCACTTCTTAGAACGGAAATGGAAAATGCAGTAGATTTGAAGGTAAACCTAGATGTAGATTTAAATATAGGAAATTCATGGTATGAAACTAAATAAATTCATAAATTGGAGATGAAAATTATGTACAAACTTGGACTTACGGGAAACATAGGTTGTGGTAAAAGTTCGGTATCAGAAATATTAGAAGAAAATGGATTTGCAATTGTAGATGCAGATAAAATAGCTAGAGGTATATACAATTATGATGATATAATGCTGGAAATGAAAAAAAATTTTCCAAGTGCTATTGTAAACAATACAGTGGATAGGGCTATTTTAGCTAATATTGTATTTTCAGATAGAAAAAAACTAAATTTGTTAAATGAAATAACGCATAAGAAAATAAGAAGTCTTATGGAAGAAGAAATAAATTATTACGAAAAAAATGACGTAAAGGTAGTTGTTTTGGACGTACCCTTGTTATTTGAAGCTGGATTTGACAAGATGGCAGACTTTATCGTAGTCGTAATCTGTGATTTGGAAGAACAAATAAATAGAATCATTAAAAGAGATGGAATAAAAAGAGAAGACGCTATAAATAGGATAAATAGTCAAATGAGTCAAGAAGAAAAGATGAAGAGGGCTGATTTTGTTATTGACAACTCAAAAAATAAGGATGAATTAAAGAAAAATGTGATAAAATTTATAGATGAATTTGATAAGAATAAAAATAAGTGGTGAATTTAGATGAAGAAAATATCAAAATTATATAAAACATATTTTGTTATATTTCTTATGATGATTGCATTTATATTTTTTCTAAACTATGATAGCTTTGAAAGGAGTTTTTATCCGATTAAATACTCTCAATATGTAGAAAAATACTCTAGCAAATTTGGAGTAGATAAGTATTTGGTTTATAGCATAATTAAGAGTGAAAGTAAGTTTAGAAAAGATGCGATATCTTCAAAAGGTGCTGCTGGTCTTATGCAAATATCGCCTAAAACAGAAAAATGGGCTAGGAAGGAACTGAAGTTGGACAAATCAAATATATTTGATCCAAATGTAAATATCGAAATAGGAACTTGGTATATTGCAAGGCTTCTAAAAGAATTTGATGGTAATTTGGGATTGGCTATCAGTGCCTATAATGGAGGCTCAGGAAATGTTAGAAAGTGGTTGAAAAGTCCTAAGTATAGTTTCGATGGAAAGAACTTACATCAAATACCGTTTAGAGAAACATCTGATTACACTGAAAAGGTATTAAAAAATTATAAAAAATATAAAAAGCTATATTATGGACTTAAATAAATATGTAATCGAGACATTGATTACTTATGGGTATGTTTTATTTACTGGAGGTTTATGTTATGAAAAAAAGATTATATGTTGATGGAATGCATTGCGAAAACTGTGTAAAAGGATTAAAGTCTGTACTAGAGGAAGATTTGAATGGTATAAGCGTAATAAACGTAGATCTAAATGGTGGATATGCTGATGTAGACTTAAGTGAAGACTTGGGATTTGAAGAAATAGCAAAAGCAGTAGCTGAATTAGACTTTGAATTGAAGAAAATAGAAGAAGTATAGTATGATTAGGGATGGCGATTACAAAATAATGGTCATCTCTTTTTATATACATTTAAAAATTCGACATATTAACATAGTAAAAAAATATAGATACAGAGTAAAATATATAAATACAGAGTAAAATATATAAATACAAACAAAATACTCAAGCACATAGTAAAAAGGTATAAGTGCAGAGTAAAATATGAATATACAGAAAAATACAGATAAAACATTTAAGATTAGAGTAAAATATAAATGTATAGAAAAAGTATTTGTAGGTAAGGAAAAATAAAAGTTACAAAAAAAATACAAAATTATCCATAGAAACTTGACAAAAAATGACAAAAGAGTTACAATAAAGTTACAGATGTGAAGCAAAAATTCAGTAAAATAACATAAAATGAAAAAAAATGCTTTACAAAATGTAACAAAATGTAGTATTATAGTATTGTGGTAAAAAAGAATAGAAGAATTTTACCCGTTATTGCAAAAATAATGAAGAAAATATTACATGATTGTTGTAAATATATATTATAAAACGAGAGGTGAGAATTTAGATGAAAAAAGCAATGACAGTATTAGGATTGGGAGCAGCAGCAGTTGCGTTGTCTGTTTCAAATGCAAGTGCTATGGAACAACAGGCACAGACAACTACTGGAATCAATCTTAGACAGGATCCAAGTGCAACTTCAAATAAGGTCTCTGAACTTCAAGCTGGGTCTAAGGTAACTATAAAAGAAACTAAGAACGGTTGGACTAAAGTTCAAACTCAAGACGGAAAGAGCGGTTGGGTAAGCGGTTATTATGTAACTGAAGACGATAAGACTACAAATGAACAGGTTGAAGCAAATTCTGCAAAGGATGTTAACAATGAAGCATCTAAGGTTGAAAACAAAAAAGTAGAATACAAGACTCAGGAAAATGTAAATAAAAATGAAATAAAGGAAAGAAATTCGCTAAAAAATGAGGTGAAAGATAATGCTTCATTTAGTGAAAATAATATAAAAACAGTAAAGAAAGAAACTAAGAAGGAAGTTAAGGAATATACTGAATCAGTGGATTCAAATGCAAGACTAAAGAAAACATCGTATTTGAATGTTAGAATCGGTCCTTCTACGTCTAATTCTATCTCTTCTGTTATATACAAGGGCGAAATGTTCAAGGTAGTAGGAAGAGCTGAAAATGGATGGTATAAGGTTGTTCTAAATGATGGAAAAACAGGTTGGGCAAGTAATAAATATATTGACTTGACTAATGAAGTAGATAATACAAACATTCAAAATTTCACAAAGAAATCAGGTAAAAATGCTAAGGTTGAATCTAATAATACAACTGCTTCTAAAGAGGCTGGTAATTATGGAAGAGTAAACAATAAGGCAGGATTGAATGTAAGATCTGGTGCTGGAAGTAAGAGTTCAGTAATTTCAACATTGAAGAATAATGACATTGTAAACATCATCGGTGAAGAAAACGGATGGTATAAGATAAAGCTAAGCAATGGTCAGATAGGATATGTTGGCTCTACTTTAGTAGCCAAGGCTTCTCCATCTGAAGTAGCATCAGGAAACAGAAATGCTTCTTTTGAAGTATCTGATTCTAAGCCAGTTTCAAATATAAAGGAATCTACTAAGGAAGTATCTTCGTCTTCATACAATGGTTCAGAAGGTGAAAAAGTAGTACAGACTGCTGAGTCTTTCTTGGGAACACCTTATTCATGGGGTGGAACAACTCCTTCTGGGTTTGACTGTTCAGGATTCACTCAATATGTGTATAAGAATGCCATTGGAGTAGATATACCAAGAGTATCAAGAGATCAAGCAAACTTTGGTTCTGCAGTTTCAGTGAAAAATGCACAAGAAGGAGACTTGTTGTATTTTGATACTACAGGTGGCGGAAGAACTAGTCATGTAGGTATATACATAGGTGGAGGAAAGTTCATCCATGCTAGTGGAACAGCTACTAACCCTGATCGTGTTAAGATTTCAAATCTTTCAGAAAACTGGGTAAACTGCCTAGGAGCAAGAAGAGTATTTTAATAGAATTTATGCACCACTTTGTGGTGCTTTTTTCATTTAAAACAAAATCATATAAAATCAATAAAGATGTACTACATATAACCACTTTATAATTTTGTTGTTAAAAAATGAAGATATAGGATATATAATTAAGTCATCTTATAATTTTATTAAAATTTATGATAATTATTGAAAAAATATAATATGTATTGTAATGTCTTATTAAGTTGTGGTATATTTAAACTAAGATAGGTTTGGGGTATTCATTATAAGAAATTGTAGTTTTGTTGTGTGAGGTGATAAGTGTGATTAAGTTGGCATTGATTCAGATGAGGGTATCATCTTCAAAGAAAGAGAATATTGAAAAGGCAGTTTCCATGATAAAAGAAGCAGCTAGAAATAAGGCTGATTTGGTAGTATTGCCTGAGATATTCAATTCTCCATATGATAATTCTTGTTTTGAAGCCTATTCAGAAATTTATCCTGGGGAAACGAGTGTATCAATTGGCAGGGTAGCAAAAGAAGAAAGTGTGTATGTAGTAGCGGGTTCAATACCTGAAAATGACGGTGGCAAGATTTATAACACATCATATGTATATAACAGAGAAGGGGAAATGATAGCTAGACATAGAAAGATGCATCTGTTTGACATTAATATAGAGGGTGGTCAGTATTTTATGGAAAGCGATGTCTTAACTCCTGGAGATGATTTTACTGTATTCGATACAGAATTTTGTAAAATAGGTCTAGGAATTTGTTTTGACGTAAGATTTCCTGAATATTTTAGAGTCTTATCTGAAATGGGAGCAAAATTAGTTATACTTCCAGCTGCTTTTAATATGACAACAGGTCCTGCGCATTGGGAATTATCGCTTAGGATGCGTGCAGTAGATAATCAATTATTCATGGCAGCAGCAAGTCCTGCTAGAGATGAAAATTCCTCATATGTATCATATTCCCATTCTATGATAACAGATCCATGGGGAAGGGTGATTATAGATGCAGGGATTGAAGAAAAAATAGTATATTCAGATATCGACTTGACTGATGTAGATAAAATAAGAAACCAACTTCCAATAATAAAGGGATTAAGAAGGGACATGTATAGTCTAGAGAAAAAGTAATAATGATATAAAAATCATCATTTACTATAAATATATATAAAAATACATATAAATGCTTGACAAAAAAAAAAAAAAATGTTACAATCTTGGCAAATAATATAATATATATTTTAGGAGGTGTAGGTATGAAAAAGAAATCTTATAGTAAAAGAATAATTCCAGTTTTATTTTTACTGGGAATAGTGCCGTACATTAGTATTTGTATAATTTTATCATATCTTTTAGGAGGGGTTGTTATATGGCCTAAGTTTTTACCTATAAAATTATCAAATGATGTGATATATAATTTTTTACCAATTGCTAACCTTATAATTATTATATTGTTTTCTATACTATATGTTAGGTATATTGGAGATTTGTTAGAATTTTTGAAGGAAATAAGAAAAAATTTTACAAAGGTAATCGCATTAGTTTACCTATCTGTTGTAGCAATATTATATGGGATAAGTTTGTTTTTCAACTTGCTAGCCTCAGGTTTTATGATAAGCTATTTACAGAGATTCAATCCTATTATAGCTAACAAACCATTTGGTATTGGAGATGTGTATTCTATAATTCTTATCATAGGCTTTATAATATATGCATTGTCTAGTATAATTGTTATAGTAAAGAGCATAAAACATTATAGAAAAAAAGCAAAATATAATGTTAATTTATAAATACCGTAATAGACAAATATAGGTAAGCTATCAGTATATAAAATTTAAAAAACATATATAAGCTATTAGTATATAAAATTAAAAAAATATATGTATGATATTAGAATATAAACATTGAAATGGAGTAGAAAAAAGTAAAGTACAATATTAATATACAAACATTAAAAGGTCAGGTTTAATCCTGACCTTTTATAATGTATTATTCGTTGTTTATAACGATGTCAATTCTTATTTTAGGTTTGCTAATAGATTTTTTGTGAAATCCCAAACTCTACCAACTGATGATATACTCATATTTTCTTTTGGAGTATGTGCATCTTTTATAGTTGGTCCATAGCTTAGCATATCTGTATTAGGAAGGATTTCTTTTAGTAATCCACATTCAAGACCTGCATGTATAGAGTTTACAAGAGGTTGTTTTCCATACTGATCAACAAAAGTCTTTACAGCAATATCTCTCAATGGAGATACTTCTTCATACTGCCAAGCTGGATAGTGAGCATACTCTCTAAAATGGCCACCGAATGCAGATGTAATTACATCAAGTTTGTCAAGTATCTCTCTAAGAGAACTTGGTACACAAGATCTAACAGAAGTAGTAAGTACTATTTTTCCATCTTCTTCCTCTATTATAGCGTTGTTTAGAGAAGTTTGAACCAATCCATCTATGTCCTTGCTCATATACATTACACCATCTGGCAAACTCATTAAGAATGAGATGTATCTATCTGATAAGTCCTTTGTATAAGTAGAATTAACTTCCACATCCTTTATCTCCATGAAATATCCAGGTTCTTCAACCCTATATTCACTTTTAATTTCTTCTGATAAAGATGAAAGCTTAGCCTTTACCTCATCTATATTTTCACATGCAACAACTACTTCAGCTCTACTAGGTATTGCGTTATGTTTTATTCCACCTTCAATAGATGATAAAACAACGTCATCCTTTACTCTATTTAATAGTCTAGCCATAGCTTTTATTGCATTTAGTCTCTGTTTGTGTATTTCTCCACCAGAATGACCACCTAGTAGTCCGCCTATTACTATATTAAGTCCCTTTGAATTAGAATCTTTTCTTTCAGCATCGAATACTACTTCAACGTTTGCACCTCCAGAACAGCTAACCAAAAATTCGCCTTCTTCTTCAGTGTCTATGTTTAGAAGTCTAGTTCCTGACAAATGTTCATTTGTAAGAGCTATTGCACCATCCATACCAGTTTCTTCATTTGTAGTTATCAAAAGTTCTATAGGTGGGTGTGCTATTTCATCTGAATCAAGTATTGCAAGACCATAGGCAACAGCTATACCGTCATCTCCACCTAAGGTAGTGTTGTTTGCACGCAACAAATCTCCATCTACTATCATTTCGATAGGGTCTGTATCGAAATTGTGATTAGAGTCGTCAGTTTTTACGCATACCATGTCCATATGACCTTGGATGATAAGTGTTTCAGAATTTTCATATCCCTTAGTTCCAGGTTTTTTAATGATTACATTAAGTAATTCATCTTGATATACTTCTAAATTTCTTTCCTTAGCAAAGTTTACAAGAAAATCACTTATTTCCTTTTCCTTACCAGAACTTCTTGGATGTTGGTTTATTTCGTAAAACCAGCTAAAAACCTCTTTTGGTTCTAAGTTTCTAATATCTGTCATAATATCCTCCTAAATATATAAATTAAAGCCTACTTAGAATAAGACTTTATTATCGTTGTTTGTAATCGTAAACACATTTTAATTATTTTATACATCTATTTAAAATAAGCCTATATTATCATGTATATTTACAAATAAACTTAAGTTATTTCTATGGTATATACCTAGAATAAGGCTTCTTTTACCTTTGAAACAAAGTCGTTTATATGTTCTCTAGAACACTCTTCTGCCAAATTTTCGTCTCCTTCTTCTATTGCCTTTATTATTCCACTAAATCTAAGTGTGAACAGAGATAGGTCGTTGAAGTATTCATTGCAGTAGTGCCATAGTCTTTCAGTATGAAGATGAAGCGACTTTAGGGTTTGAGTCAACCAAATATTACCACAGGCTTCCATTATTATCGAATGAAATTCTTCATCCAAATCTATAGCTTTTTGATATCCAAAACCTTCAGGCATATTTTCCAGCTCTCTAGTTATTTCTTTAAGTCTTTCAAGCTGTATAGGTGTAATATTTTTTATAGATAATCTTGTAGCCATTGGATCAAGAATACTTGTAAGCTCAAATAATGCCTTCATATTGGTAAAATCTATAAATGAAACCAATACCCCATATCTAGGAACAATGTTAAGAAGTTTATCAGTTTCCAGTCTTTGAAAAGCATTTCTTACAGGAGTTCTACTAATTCCAAATTCCTTTGATATTTCTATTTCATTAAGAACTTCGCCCGGTTTGTATTCATTTCTTACGATACGTTTTTTCAGTTCTTGGTATATGTCAACTTTTTTCATAATTTCCTCCTTGAATAATAGATAAAATAATTATATTATAATAGTAACACATAAATTGGATTTTGTGTATATAAATATGATAAGAAATAAAGAATATAAGAATAATAATTGGAGGTAGACAAATGAATTACAATGAAGCTATAGAATACATACATTCAATAAATAGATTTGGCATGAATTTGGGCTTGGATAGAATAAAAAATCTCTTAGATAGGCTGGGAAATCCACAGGATGAATTGAAGTTTGTACATATTGCGGGTACTAATGGCAAGGGTTCTGTGACGAGTATTATATCACAGGTAATGTTAGAATCTGGGTATAAGGTTGGTATGTATACATCTCCATATCTTGAAAGATTTAATGAACGAATAAGGATAAATGGAAGGGAAGTAGATGATGAAGTTTTAGCTAGGATGACAACAAAGGTAAGAAGAGTATGCGATGAAATAGTTGAAGAAGGTGGAGATCATCCAACTGAATTTGAGGTCGTAACAGCAGTTGGATTTTTGTGTTTTCTTGAAGAAGGATGCGAAATTGTATGTCTAGAAGTAGGTTTGGGAGGTCGATTCGATGCAACAAACTGTATAAAGGAAGCTGAGGTAAGCGTAATTACATCTATAAGTAAGGATCACATGGATGTACTTGGGGATAACCTGTCTAAAATTGCCTTTGAAAAAGCTGGTATTGTAAAAGAAGATGGAGATGTTTTTTTGTATGACGTCGGTTCTGAAGAGGTTTTTGAAGCTGTTGAAGACGTATGCAAATTGAAGAATGCTAGACTAAGACTTGTCGAATTCAATAGTATTGAAATAAAAAAATCAAATTTATTCAATCAAATATTTAGTTTTAGAACTTCAAACGGAGATATAGTTGAAGATATAAAGATAAGGTTGGCTGGTATTCATCAAATAAAAAATGCTATATTGGCATATGAGGTCTTAGATTTTCTTAGGGACAAAAAGGGATACAGTATAGAAGAAGATTCTATAAGAGAAGGTTTTAAAAATTGCAGGTGGGCAGGAAGGATGGAAGTTTTGAAAGAGTCTCCTTTAGTTTTAATAGACGGTGCCCATAATTATGATTCTGCAAAAATACTGTCTTCTGAAATAGAAAGGTTGGTAGACGACACATACCATAAAATACTCGTGATTGGTGTATTAAAGGATAAGGAAGTGGACAAAATCATAAGAGAGATTGCTCCAAAATTCGACAAGATAGTGGTTACTTTGCCTGATAACCCTAGGGCTATGAAGGTAGAAGAGTTGGCATATAGAATAGGTATGTATAATAATGATATAATTTGTATAGAGGATTGTGAATCTGCATATGACTATGCCTTTAGTTTAGATATATCTGATATGGAACAAAGAGGTAATAATAAATCTAAAAAACAACCTCGTTCAAAAAATAAGGTAAGAAATAAAAAATTGAATAATGTATCAAATGATAACAAAAAACAAAAGAAAATGATAATGATATGCGGTTCACTATATCTAGTAGGAAAATTAAGAAAAAAAATCGTATAATGTCTATCTGTTGCATTTGCAACAGATTTTTTTTTAATATAGGAGTAGTATATAGGTATAGCGAGGGAAATTAAATATTTAGATATTATATTTTATATTTTTAATTATATGGAGGTTTTTTTATGAAGGATTTAGAAATGTTTTGTTACCAATGTCAGGAAACAGCAGGATGTACAGGATGTACAGTAAAGGGTGTATGTGGTAAGACACCAGAAGTAGCTAAGATACAGGATGCTTTAGTATTTGTTACTAAGGGACTTAGTGAGGTTACTACTGCTTTAAGAAAAGAAGGTAAGTCTATAGATAAGGATACAAACCACGTTGTATCACTAAACTTATTCACTACTATAACTAATGCAAACTTTGATATGGATGCATTGACAGCTAGAGTTATAGATACTTTAGAGTTGAAGAAGCAATTAATAGAAAAGTTAGATGACAAGAGTGTATTAAGTGAAATAGCTCTTTGGGATGAAAGAGATGTAGAAAAGATATTAGAAAAGGCAAATACAGTAGGTGTATTGGCTACAGAAAATGAAGATGTTAGAAGTTTAAGAGAATTAGTAATCTACGGATTAAAGGGATTATCAGCATACCTAAAGCATGCTAATGTATTGGGTTACGATAATGAAGAAGTAGATGAGTTCATGCAGGAAGCCTTAGTAAAGGTAACTCAGGATTTAAGCGTAGAAGAGTTAATAAACTTAGTTATGGCTACTGGAGAAAATGGTGTTAAGGGTATGGCATTATTAGATACTGCAAATACAAGTAGCTTTGGTAATCCAGAAATAACAAGTGTTAACCTAGGTGTTAGAAATAATCCTGGTATACTTATATCAGGTCACGATCTAAAAGATTTGAAGCAGCTTCTTGAGCAGACTAAGGGAACTGGAGTAGATGTATATACTCACTCAGAAATGCTACCTGCAAACTACTACCCAGAGTTTAAGAAATATGATAACCTAGTTGGAAACTACGGTAATGCATGGTGGAAGCAGAAGGAAGAATTCGAAAGCTTCAATGGACCAATCCTTATGACAACTAACTGTATAGTACCACCAAAGGATAGCTATAAGGATAGAGTTTATACAACAGGTTCTGCAGGATATGAAGGATGTAAGCATATAGAAAATGCTGATGTTAAGGACTTTAGCGCTATAATAGAGCATGCTAAGAAATGTCCAGCGCCAACACAGATAGAAGAGGGTGCAATAGTTGGTGGATTTGCACATAATCAGGTATTTGCGTTGGCTGATAAGGTTGTAGATGCTGTTAAGAGTGGAGCAATAAAGAAATTCGTTGTTATGGCAGGTTGTGATGGTAGACAGAAGAAGAGAGACTACTATACAGAATTTGCTAAAGCTCTTCCACAGGATACAGTTATATTGACAGCAGGATGTGCAAAATACAAATATAATAAGTTAGACCTAGGTGATATAGGTGGAATACCAAGAGTATTGGATGCAGGTCAGTGTAATGACTCTTATTCATTGGCATTAATAGCATTGAAGTTAAAAGAAGTATTTGAATTAGAAGATATAAACGATCTTCCAATAGTATACAACATAGCTTGGTATGAGCAGAAGGCTGTAATAGTATTGTTGGCATTATTATTCTTAGGAGTTAAGAATATACACCTTGGACCAACACTTCCAGCGTTCTTATCACCAACAGTTGCAAACTTCCTAGTTGAAAACTTCAATATAGGATCAATAGGTGAAGTAGAAGACGATATAGCTATGATGATATAATAAAACAGATTGTAGCAGAATAAAAAAAACCCCACATTCTTTTAGTTGAAGAATGTGGGGTTTTATTATTTATTAAAACCATGTATTAAATCTAAAGTTACCTCTATTCCCGAAAATGCCAAATAGATTTTCTACTCCAACATATTCGTTTGATATATTTTTGATTATAGGTTTTAATGGATTTTTGGCCTTGTACGATTCACTTAAATGTGAATACATATTTACTAAATTATTGTATGCAGTTGTTACGTCTTGATATCTTAATATTCTATTGTAGTAATTTCTTACAACATAGCTATATCTATTGTATGCGTTAACGTAATTTTTATAATTATTATGTGCTGAATATACATCACTATTATCTAATTTCAAAATACTTCTAAGAGTTAAAACCTTATTTCCAATACTAGCATCATATGTATCAAAGAAATCTCTTGAATATTCTTCATTTAATGCTTTAAATCTATTCATTACAGCATTTCTTACGTTAATATCGAAACTTCTATTATATAGATTTATTAGATTATTGATATTCTTTTCTCTGTCTATATATTCTTTTATAGAAGAATCTATATTGTTTTCATCTTCTTCACCAATATTGTCTTCAGGTTTGTTCTCTGAATTGTTGTCCTCAGGCTTTGAGCTATCTTCAGGTTTGTT
>F241_Great_Cormorant__coassemble_596_pt1 | contig 22407 bp, 17 predicted proteins | sample F241_Great_Cormorant__metabat2_high_PE_009 | metagenome-assembled genome bin F241_Great_Cormorant
TGTCTTTCGACTTTGAAGGATTTTTTTACCATCAACGCTATATATTATACAACCTTTTATTATTCGTTTATGTATACAAATATAATTTTTTATAGTAAAATAAACGTATAGGTTTAAGGAGGATATAAATTGTTTTTAGAAATTTATAAAAAATATAAAGAGATTATAAACTATATAATTTTTGGTATTGGAACAACCGTAGTTAATTTTATTATTTATTTTCTTTTCATAGAAGTTTTCGATGTATACTATATAATTTCTAATGTGATTGCATGGTTTTTCTCGGTATTATTTGCTTATATTACAAATAGAATTTACGTATTTGAAAAAGTCAATCATACAACATCGAGGATAGCTAAAGAAATCGTGCTTTTTTTTAGCTCGAGAATATTATCTGGATTTGTTGAGACATCTCTATTGTATATACTTGTGGATTTATGCTCTGTAAGTAGTAAGGCATCAAAAATAGCCGTTGCCTTTATAGTAGTTTTGTTAAATTATATTTTCAGCAAACTTATAGTATTCAAAAAACATAGTTAAATGAGGTAGAAAATATGTAAAAGTGGAGTAGATACATAGGAGGTATTTTATGTTTTTATCTATAATTGTGCCCTGTTATAACGAAGAGGAGTCGATAGAAAAATTCTATTTAGAAACCTTAAAATATATCGATAAATGTGATAAAATAGATAAGTATGAAATAATATTTATAGATGACGGATCTAGAGATAAGACCCTCCACAATATAAAAGAATTGAGAAGAAAAGATGATAGTATTAGATATATATCATTCTCAAGAAATTTTGGAAAAGAGGCTGGGATATATGCAGGATTGAAAAATGCTCGAGGTGACCTGATTGTATTAATAGATGTTGACTTGCAACATCCACCTAGTCTTATCCCAGAGATGGTAAACCATATTTTAGAAGAAGGATATGATAGTGTTGGAGCAGTTAGAAAAAATAGAAATGGAGAAAAACTGGTTAAGAGCTTTTTGAGTAAAAGTTTTTACAAGTTTATAAATCTAATATCTGATACGAGGATAGAACAAAATTCTACTGATTATAGGATGATGAATAGACAATTTGTAGATGCTGTTTTGTCGTTAGCGGAATATAATAGATTTACAAAGGGTATATTTAGTTGGGTAGGTTTTAAAAACACTCTTATAGAATACGATAATATAGAGAGAGCAACTGGCGAAACAAAGTGGAATTTTTTTAAGTTATTTAAGTATTCAATCGAAGGAATAATTTCTTTTTCAACATTCCCGTTGGTGATATCTAGTATTATAGGTATAGTATTTTGTATAATATCTATACTGTTTTTTCTATTTTTTATGCTTAAAACTGTTATATTCAAGGATCCAGTTAGAGGGTTTCCAACTATAATTTGTTCTATGTTCTTATTGGGAGGAATTCAATTGTTGAGCATAGGCATATTAGGACAATATTTATCAAAGGCATATTTGGAAATAAAAAATAGGCCGATTTATATTGAAAAAGAAAAATCTGAATAATATTGAAAGGAATTATTATGACAGCAAAAAAAGATTTGAAAAAGAGTAAATCTAAAAAGAAGGTAAAAAAGTATAATCAGCCAAACTACAGAAAAAAAGAACAGACTGCAGTAGAGGCTCCAAAAAGAAAGGGTATATTTGGAAATGCTTCCAAAAAACAAATAAATGATAGAAACATTGCAATATTATCACTTATAGAGTCTATTATATTACTTGTATTGATAGTTTTATTAATATTTGTAAAACCAGGAAATGATTTTGGAAATATGGTATTAAGCCATAACAAAATCCTTGCAGATCTTGTGTTTACGAATGTTGTAAAATATTCTATGGTATCTACAATTGTAGCTTGTTTTATAATATATGCATTAGGGTATAAAAAGAACAGAGAATACAAAAGTTTTTATACTTCTGGAATGACGTTTTTGGGAGTTGAAATATTATTTATACTTACTCAGACAAATAAGTCATTTGAACTTTATGGATATGGGATGCTAATAGTAATAGCGATGACTATAATAGAAATGCTAAAGTATTCATTTATGGTAAACTATCTAAAAAAAAATAAAGAAACTATATAGGTAGTTGTATAGATTACTCTTATTAATAGCAGTATTAGAACCAGCTATCTAAAAAAGAATAAAGAAACTATATAGGTAGGTTATACAAAACAGAGGTTAGAATGTTATAGTTTTTTAGTGGAGGTGTTTTTATGGCAATAGTAGAATTGACAGTTTGTCCATTGGGTACAAACACAACAAGTGCAAGTAAGTATGTGGCTGGAGCACAGGAAATTTTGGCAGGACAGGATAAGGTTAAATATATGCTTAATCCTATGGGTACAGTTATGGAAGGAAATATAGATGATATATTTAATTTGATAAGGGTTATCCAAGAAGATGTATTTAATAAAGGTGTCGGAAGAGTGTACTCTATTATTAAAGTCGATGATAGAAGAGATAAGGAATCTTCCATGGAACAAAAACTAAAATCTGTAAAAAATAGATTAGAGGAAAATAAATAAAAATAAGTATTTATAACAATAAAACAAAATTAAATGAAGAGGTTTTTTAAATCTCTTCATATTTTTTTTTGAAAAACTTTTGCGTGTATTAAGATATATATGATAATATAATAATTACAGTGAAATTGCTAAAATAAAGATAAGAGAGTATAAACGTGAATATATTAAATATGTATAAAAATAGAAAAGGACGCAAAATAGTAAGACATATGAAAGATCAAAGTGTGTAATCTAGTAAATAGAGTAAAATGGTAAAAAGTGAAACAGTAGCACATAAAATAGTAAGGTGCTTTAAATATAAAAAGTAATAAAATTTAAAAAGGGTGAGGTAAATGGATATAAAGGAATATATAAATGAAGTATGTAATATGAATCCAAAGAGACTTGTATTTAGTAATAGGATTTCTAATGAATATAAGTATAAGAAAATAAAAATAAACAGTATTGTTATGAAAAATGACAAAAAATATCAAGTGGAAAAATTCACAGACAAACAAGTTTTTCATGAAAACATAGGTTGTGAGGAATTATATGAAAAAACCTGTGAAATAATGGGGAATTTCAAACAGATGACTGCATTATCTGAAGAGTATATTTTTGATTTAAGGGTTTCAAAAAAGGGAAAGATTTTTTATAAGAAGAGCAAACAAAAAAATAATGTAAACTTTAATTCAAATCACAATAAGAAGAAAAACTACATAATAAAAGAGGGTATGATTATACAGCCTCTGATAGATTTGGGTATTTTTAATGAAAATGGAAAGATAATTAATTCTAAGTATGATAAATATAAGCAAATAAATAGATTTATAGAAATAATAGACGATGAAATAAAAAAAATAGAAGGAGAGTATAGAAATACAGGAAAAAAATTACATATACTAGACTTTGGATGCGGAAAAAGTTACTTGACGTTTATTTTATATTATTATTTTAGGGAAATAAAAAATATAGACGTAAAGATTACCGGATTAGATTTAAAGGATGAAGTAATAGATAACTGCAATAAAATAAGTGAAAAATATGGATATAAGGATTTAAAGTTTGAAAAGGGTGATATAAACGGATATAAGTATGAAAATAATGTAGATATGGTAATAACACTACATGCTTGTGATACAGCTACTGACTATGCGTTGTACAATGCTATAAAGTGGAATTGTAGAATGATATTTTCCGTTCCTTGTTGCCAACATGAAATCAATTCATCTATAAAGCCTGAAAATCTAGAAATAGTAACAAAATATGGAATAATAAAGGAAAGGATGTCTGCCTTATTTACAGATTCGGTTAGGTCAAATCTCCTTGAATTTATGGGATATAAAACACAGGTCTTAGAATTTATAGATATCTCACATTCCCCAAAAAATATACTAATAAGAGCTACAAAGGCTGAAATAAGTGAAGATAAAAAAAGAAAAGCACTAAAAGAGATTGATGTATTGATTGAAGAGTTTAGGTTCAAACAAACTTTATATGATTTACTAGATGAAGAAATATCGGAGTTTAAGAAACAAAACCTGGATTAGTTAACAAATAAGTTAGGCAATCTCAGATTAATTAAATAAATTGAGAAAACCAAGATTGATTAATATAAATAAATTGGATAAATCTAAATTTATTAATATAAATAAATTGGACAAAACTAGAAAAATATATCGAATAAAATATTAGGTTTCAAAATACAGATTAAGGTTAATAAATTATATTTATCATATCAATATTGTAATAAAATAAGTCTAGAATAATTCGATATTATATGGTAATATTTAATTTATGAATTGTTGAAAAACTCATATATAATATTGATAATATACAAATAGGGGTAAGTGAATAATGAAAAAATTAAAGTATATAATTTTACCAATATTAGCGGGTATAATCTTTGTCTACGGCTTTAATAAGTATTTAGATGAAAAAAACACAAGTTTACTAAAAAATAGAAGTTTGTATACAATGCTACACGACACGAAGAGCCTGGTCAAAGATAAGGGTGTATTCGCTAATAATTATCTTACAAAAAATGGATATATAATGGTTATGGGATCGTCAGAATTAAGCCATTCGACGAAACAACACCCAGACTATTATTTTGATACAGGGAGAACCAAACATGGAGTTATAACAATTGGACGCGCCTATACTCAAACATTGCAACACGCTACCATATTGGGAAGTACGGATAGCAATATAAAAAATAAAAGAGTAGTACTTCTTTTATCTATGCAGTGGTTTATGGAAAGAAAGGGTGTAAGAGAACATAGATTTATGACAAGATTCTCTCCAATTCAGTTTTATAGATATTTAGATAATCCAAAATTGTCTAGAGAACTAAAAATCAAATTTGCAAAAAGAGTTGGGTATATGTTAAACAAGAAGCCAGGAGAATTCAAACCTGAGGCACTTTATGCAAAATTATATGTGAAAAACGACCCACTGTCTAATATAGCGAAATTCCTTCTTAAACCGTATTATTTCATGAGAGAAAGTATGGTATCTTTAAAGGATAAGGGAATTACACTTCATTATTTGGAAAGTTGCTATCCAAAAAATGAGGTAGATTATAATATAAAAGGAAAGATAGACTGGAAGAAGGAAAGAAAAGAAGCTATAGAGGATGCAAAATTAAGAGTAGGAACTGTTCCGGAGTATTTAGGTGGACATAGGTTGTATTTGGATAAGGGATATTATAAGGAATACATTAAGGGAAGAGATAAGTATTTTAAAAATGTATATGGCTATGTGAAATTATTGAAGACAAGGGAATATGAAGATTTTGATATCTTCCTAGAAACATGTAAGGAAATGGGAGTAAAACCAACGATAGTACTTCTTCCTACAAATAATGATTTTTACAATTACACAGGTATGTCAGAAAAGAGCAGAGCCATATATAGAAATCATATAAAAAATATAATAAAGCCTTATGGTTTTAGAGTAATAGACCTACATAAAGAGTCTAAGGAAAAATATTATCTAAGAGATGTAATGCATCTTGGAACCCTAGGTTGGGTAGACCTTTGTCAAAAATTATATAATATATATGAAAAGTAGGTGATGTGTGTGGATAATAAGAAGTATATTATAATGTCAATAGTAATCTTGGTGTCGATAATACTTTGCACCCTAGCCTTTACTTTTTTACCATTTAAGGAATTGCCGTTTATATACAATGAATTCTAATGTGGATAAAAATCTAAAGTAATGGATAATATTACGATTTTGATTATATTTTATGTTTTTGATGAGTTTAACAGATGAGTATAGAAGGAAGGTGTTTGAATGATAAATATAGTAAGTGGCGTAAAAAAATATGCAGACACAGATAGACTAGCAGTAATATGTAAGGACGAAACTCTGAGTTATAAAGAATTAGATAAATTCTCAGATATAATAGGTAATTATCTTTTGAATAAATACGAAGGAAATACACCTATATGTATATATGCAAACAAGGATAGATTGATTCTACCTTGTATGATAGGAGCCTTAAAATCTGGTAGGGCCTATGTTCCTATGGACCTTAGTTTTCCAGAACAGAGGGTTTGTGATGTAGTAAAATCAGTAAATCCCAATATAGTATTTGACTTTTCGGATGGAAGTTGTTTCTTTGATGAAGACGGAGAAAAGAAGAGGGAGTTTGAAGGTATAGAAATTATGTCTAAAGATACCTTGAATGAGTTGATTTTAAGAAATATAGAAAGTGATTTGTCAAAACCTATAGATGAATCAAATTGGGTAAAGGATGACGAAAATTCATATATATTATTTACATCTGGTTCAACAGGTAAACCAAAGGGTGTTCAGATAAGTACATATAATCTTGATAGCTTTGTTGAATGGATGAGTCCAATCTTGGGACTTGATGGAAGTGAGAAAGTTGTAATGGATCAGCCGGCATATTCATTTGACTTGAGTGTATCTCAGCTTTATCCGGGAATATACAACGGTGCTACTTTATTTTCACTACCGAAGGATGTAATATCTGATTTTAGAGCAATGTTTTTAGAATTTAAAAAATCAGATATAGAAGTATGGGTATCTACACCTTCTTTTGTTGGAATGTGTTTGGCAGATAGGGAATTTGATGAAAATATGCTTCCAAAGATGAGAAAGATGTTATTTATAGGAGAGGTGTTACCTGTTGAAGTCAGCAAAAAAATAAGAGAGAGATTCCCTAAGGTAGACATAATAAATGGATATGGACCAACAGAGGCGACAGTTGGAATAAGCCATGTTATAATAAATGACTACCACCTAGAAAATATGAAATCACTACCTGTTGGAGTTGCTATGCCTAACTGCACAATAAAAATTGTAGATGATAATGGTGTAGAAGTTAAAAAAGGTGAAAAGGGTGAAATAGTTATAATTGGTCCATCTGTATCTAAGGGATATTTCAATAATGAAGAAAAGACTAAAGAATGTTTTTATGTGGACAAAACAGCAAATGTAGAAAAGGTAGATATAAAATTAAGCGATGAATTAAATAAATTGAGATTTAGAGCTTATAAAACTGGTGATTTGGGTTCTATAGCGGATGATGGAAATATTATATATAATGGACGTAAGGATTTTCAGATAAAGCTTAATGGATATAGAATAGAAATTGAAGATATAGAAAATAACCTTAGAAAAGTAGATAACATAAGAAATGGCGTTGTAATACCGGTATTTAAGGATGAAAAGATAGCCTATTTAAAGGCATTTGTAGAATTGGAAGAGAGCAACTCCCTTTCTAATTTGAAGAATCAAATTGCAATCAAAAAAGCCTTGTCAAAATTTATACCTGAATATATGATACCAAGAAATATAGTTGTGGTTGAAAGGCTACCGATGAATACAAACGGAAAAATAGATAGAAAAAAACTTTCTATGGAAGTGTAGCAGGGGGTTAGGATGACTTTTTCTCAATATGATGGATACCTTTATATGTATATATTGCTTTTGACAATGATACCAGCTATAGTATTGGGATTGCTAGAAAAAAAAATAAAATACTATGGCATGTTGGCTACGGCATTTATGATATACATAATCATAGGTATAAATGTGCAATTTAAATTTTTATTGGCATTTATGATATGGGAATTACTCGTTATATTCACATTCATAAACGTAGAAAAATTTAAAAATAATAAATGGATATTTAGATTTTTTCTTTTCTTATCTATGTTGCCACTGATAGTAAACAAGATATCTCCTTTAACAGATATGGGAGCTATTGGATTTGTTGGAATATCGTATCTAAGTTTTAGAACGATACAAATAGTAATAGAAACATATGATGGTAGTATAAAAAAATTAGGATTTTTAGATACTGTATATTTCATTCTATTTTTCCCGACCTTGAGTTCAGGGCCAATAGATAGATCTAGAAGATTTGAAGAAGAAATCAATTCAAAGATAACTAGAAATCAATATGTTGAAATGTATTTGGTTCCAGGGGTGTATAAAATATTTTTGGGATTGATGTATAAGTTTGTAATTGCAGCCTTGATACATTTATTCTGGTTAGAGAAGATTGGTCAAACACCAAGCCTAATATCAACAATATTGTATATGTATGGATATACCCTATATCTATTTTTTGATTTTGCTGGATATAGTTTGATAGCAGTTGGAACTAGTTATATATTTGGAGTATATGCACCGGACAACTTCAATAAACCATTCTTAAGTAAGGATATGAAGGAATTTTGGACTAGATGGCATATAAGTTTGTCTAGGTGGTTTGGAGATTACATATTCTCGAGATACGTGCTAAATGCAATGAGAAAGAAGAAGTACAAAAATAGAGCAACTGCATCTCATGTAGCACAGATGATTACTATGATAACTATGGGATTTTGGCATGGTTTGACATGGTACTACATCTTATATGGTATATATCAGGGGGTAGCCTTGGTATTAACAGATATATACACAAAAAAATCAAAGATGTATAAAAAATATAAAAAAGAAAAATGGTTCCAAAGAATACAGATATTTGTAACATTTAATTTAATCTGTTTCGGTATGTTAATTTTCTCAGGTTACCTAGATAATTATGTTAAATTGTTTTTAAAATAGTTAAAGATAATAGGTAATTCCTTCGAAAATTATGGAATTTATAAGACTTTTGTAGTATAATATAAAAATGTCGAGAATCTTAAATAAGGTGTGAATGATTTCCCACCTTATTTAATTACAATAAATTGGAGGTAATCATGGATATACAGGAAAAAGTAATAGAAATTTTTGAAGAAGTGTTAGGAACTGATGAAATAGCAGAGGACCTAGATATGGATATGTTTGAAAATGAATTATTAGATTCATTAGCTATAATCGAGGTATTGTTGGGAATTGAAGAAAAATTAGGAATATCTTTACAACCAACAGATCTAGAGAGAACAGATATGGCTACGGTTAATAATCTTGTATCTTTTTTAAAGACAAGAGCATAATTTACTCAAATAGTAAAGACAATATTTTCTAAAAAAAATTAAAAATAGTAACAGTTTCGAAGATTTCACAAAAAAAATCAAAATATATGATAAAATATTAGGTGCAGTGTGTTATTCAGTATGAATAGCACTGTGTAAATACTATAATTGTGAAATAAGAAATTTTTGAAAGGAAAGTGTAATGTCAAGAGTAGCTAGAAAAAGACAGGAAAAAGAAGCTAGGAAAAAGAAAATAAAAAGCTTTTTTTCAAAGAGAACAGATGATGTTTTAGAAAAAAACGATATATCGAATATTTCTAATGAAGATAGAGAAAACAGTATCCAAGAAAATAAGGTAGAACAAAAAATTATAAAAGAAGCACAGGATAAGATTGTAGAAAGTAGTGCTTTAAATAAACAAATAAACTCAAATGATTTGGAAAAAACAATAGTGAAAACATCTATGAAGACTGCAGATAAGATAATATCTGTTGAAGATGAGAGGATGTATTTTGAAAGAAAAAAGAATAATAAAAATAAGTCTGATGTTGATGAAAGAGTATTGACAGTTGGAGATATTATGACGGCAGAAGATGAGGAGAAAAATATAGAAAAGCCTATTAAGGAAGTATCAGATAGGTCTTCTAAAGAAGAAAACATAAATCAAAAAAAGAGATTAAGCATTGAACAGGCTCCGTTTGAAGATGTTGTCAAGGTGGCTGAGTCTAGAAAACAAGCTGAAATTGAAAAACAGCAAAGAAAAAATAAGGACGAAGCAAGTAATGTTAATACGAAAGATGATGACCAAACAAATAAGGTTAATACGGATGAGAAAAATACCGATCAAGTTCAAAAAAATAAATCGAATCCAGAAAAAGACAATAAGCTATGTGAAGTAGTTTCTAGTAAATCCAATGAAAATAATGGAAGTATGGAAGATTCTAATTTAAAGAATGATAATAGATTTAATGAAAATAAGTCTAAGGAAATCAAGTTAAAACAAGGATCTGCAAATGAAGATACTAAGTCTAAAAAAGCAACTAAAAAATCTGTGGAAAAATCTAAGAAAAAAGATGATTCCAATTTAGAAAAAAAAGGTATGAGTTCAAAGGAAGACAACGTAGAGATGAAGAATGAAAAAAGTAATGGTAGTTTCAAAAAAGTATTTCTTATTGTAATAGGAATTTTAATTATAATATATGTATTAGGCTGTGTAGTGTTTAGCAAAAGATTTTTACCAAATACTACAATAAATGGTATAAATGCTAGTTATAAAACACCACAGGCCTTAGATAAGATAGCACAGGATAGACTAAAGGGATATAAATTGACTTTAATCGGTAGAAACAATGTGAAAGATATTATATCTGGTGATAATGTGGACTTGAGAATAGATTCTGATACAGGTGCAAAGAAGATTAAAGAAGAACAAGGGTATATGTTATGGCCATTGGCATTTTTTAACGAAGATAATATAAAGGGAAGATTGAATGTATCTTTAAATCAAGAAAAATTAGACCAGATATTGAAAAATCTTAATATATTCAAGAAGGAAAATATAATAAATCCAGTGAGTGCATATCCTGTATATGTGGAAAAGAAAAAAGATTTTGAAATAAACAAGGGAATACTAGGAAGTAAGCCTGTTGAAGGAAGAGTGAATGAATTTGTGAAAAATGAACTTCTTTCAGAAACATTGGAAGCTAAGTACCCAGATAGCGTATATGCACCACAGAGAAATACTGCAAGTAATCCAAATCTAAAAAAGGCAATAGCCGAAATGAATAAGTATACAAAATTAAAGATAGTATACGTATTTGGAAAAGAAAAGTATACATTAACAGGTTTGGATATAGCGAAGATGTTTAATATAGATTCTGAGAGAGATTACGGGGTAAGCCTTGATAGAAATAAGGTAAGAGAGTTTGTAAGAAGTTTAAGCAGAAAATATTCAACATATGGGGATGCTAGAGAGATAAATTCTGCATCTACAGGCGGAAAACTTAAGGTAACAGGCGGTTCTTATGGTTGGTTGATAGATAGAGAAAAGGAAACAGATGCATTGATGAAGATTATACAAGAAGGTAAGGACGTAGAAAATAGAGAGCCTATATATGCTCAGAAAGCTATTTCTAGAGAAAACGGAGATCTTGGTAATGAATTCATCGAAATAGACCTGACAAAACAACATATGTGGTTTGTAAGAAACGGTGAGGTATTAGTATCTACACCTATAGTATCTGGAAATCCAAACAGAGGAGATGCTACTCCTCCAGGTATATATCCAATAACATATAAGCAAAAACACGCTGTATTAAGAGGACCTGGATACGCTTCACCTGTAGTATATTGGATGCCATTTAATGGAAGTATAGGGATACATGATGCTAGTTGGCAGCCAGTTTATGGTGGAAAAAGATATCTATATGCGGGATCTCATGGATGCATAAACACGCCTTTAAGCAAGGTTGCAGAAATATTTAAGTTATCTAAAGAGGGGATGCCTGTAATAGTACATTATTAAAAACAATTGATGAATAAAACTATATTTAGTATTAAAATATTAAAATGCGTAGGAAAAATCAATATGTAGATTTTTTCTGCGTATTTTTACTTTTTTAGGGTAAGAATAAAACATATTATTTTTAGGGGGAATAGAAGTGAGCGAAACAAGGTATATAGAATTAAACAATGAGGTTATAGTTAGGGATATTCATGGGAAATATCAATTGCATAAGGACAAGGAAGCGTTAGATGCGTATTTGAGTGATTCAATAGATGCTAGAATGATGAAATTTAATTCTATAAAAGAAAAGATAGACTATTTGGTAGAAAATGAATATTATGAGAAAGACATAATAGAACAATATGATGAAAAATTTATAATGGAGTTATATGACTTTATAAAGGGATTTGGATTTAGCTTCAAATCGTATATGAGTGCAAGTAAATTTTATGAAAACTATGCACTAAAGACAGATGATGGGAAATACATTCTAGAATGTTATGAGGATAAGATTTTAATTTGTTCATTAGCTATATCAGATGGAGATGAGGATATGGCAAGGATTGTTGCGGAAAAAATGATAAGACAAGAATTTCAGCCTGCTACTCCTACCTTTCTAAACTTAGGTAGAAAAAGAGCAGGAGAATTGGTAAGCTGTTTTTTAATAACTGTTGAAGATAGTTGCGAAGGTATTAGCTATGCGGTATCATCTGCAAATCATCTATCTAAGATAGGTGGAGGTGTTGCCCTTAATTTGACTAGGTTGAGAGCAAGAGGAGAATCTATAAAAGGTATAGAAGGTGCAAGTGGTGGTGTAGTAGGTGTTGCCAAGATGTTGGAGCAAAGTTTTAGCTATTTTAATCAAATGGGAGCTAGACAGGGCGCAGGTGCTGTATATCTAAATGTTTTGCATGCAGATTTTGAAAATCTTATGGACACAAAAAAAATAAATGCCGATGAAAGAGTAAGGTTGGCTACATTGTCAATAGGAGCTATAGTTCCGGATATTTTTATGAAATTGGCTGAAAAGAATGAGGTCGGATACGCATTTTATCCACATTCAATATTCAAGAAATATGGTCTTCACCTAGATGACTTGGATATGGAAGAGTGGTATTACAAATTAGTCAATGATCCAGATATTAGAAAAAAAGAAATAAATCCAAGACAAATGCTTACTAGGATTGCTGCAACACAGATGGAAAGTGGTTATCCTTATATAGTATACATAGATACAGCAAATAAAAACCACACACTAAAGGATTTGGGAATGATCAGAATGTCTAATCTTTGTTGTGAGATATTCCAGTATCAAAAACCATCTGACATAAGGGCCTTTGGTTCTAGTGAAAGCAATTGGGGACAAGATGTAAGTTGTAACCTTGGTTCATTGAACATAGCAAATATAATGAAGTATAAAAATATGGAAGAAGCAGTGGATACATCTATTAGATTTCTGACTAGGGTAAGCGATAAGACTAATATACATCAGGTTCCTACTGTTAAAAAAGGAAATGACAGTAGCCACTCGATAGGGCTTGGAGCTATGAATTTGCATGGTTATTTGATGAGTCAAAATATAATGTATGCCTCTGATGAAGCGGTTGAGTTTTGTAGTGTATTCTTCTCTATGATGAGATATTATGCCATAAAGACATCTATGAAAATTTCTAAGGAAAAGAATAAGACATTTGAAGGCTTTGAAAAATCTGAGTATGCAAAAGGAAGGGATAGTGAAGTATTAGGAAAATATTATAATACTGACTATACTCCAAAAAGCGAATCCGTATCAAAGTTATTCGAAGGTATGAAGGTTCCAACAAAGCAGGATTGGGCAAAACTATTAGATGAGGTTAAGGAAAATGGAATATACAATGCCTATTTGATGGCAGTTGCTCCTACACAGAGTATAAGTTATGTCCAAAGTTCTACATCATCTATAATGCCTATTACAGAGCAAATAGAGGTAAGAATATATGGAGATTCAACAACTATATATCCTATGCCATTTTTAACTAATGAAAACATGTTGTACTACAGAAGTGCATACAATACAGATATGTTTAAGGTAATAGATGTTGTGGCAGCTGCAAGTGAACATGTCGATCAAGGGATTTCTACAACATTGTTTGTGACAGATGATAAGACGACTAGAGATATTGCTAGATATTATATATATGCATATAAGAAGGGATTGAAGAGTCTTTACTATACAAGAACTAAGATGTTGAGAGAGTTAAATAATGAATGTTTATCTTGCTCAGTATAGTTAATAATGATATTATAGTATAAGGTGAATTTAGAATAAAGGGGATTGGATATGAAGAAAAAATTTGACTTAAATCAAGTTCACAAAGCTGTTAACTGGGATACTGAGGATGATGACTTTACACAGGCATTTTGGGAACAAAATGTAAAACAGTTTTGGCTTCCAGAAGAGGTTCCTGTATCAAAGGATATACCGAGCTGGAATGAATTGAGTGAAAAAGAAAAGATATTATACAAAAGGGTTTTGGCTGGATTGACACTGCTTGATACCAAACAGGGAAATGATGGAATACCATCGATGATGGATTTGACTGAAAACTTCCAAAGAAAGGCCGTATTATCATTTATGGGTACTATGGAAGAAATTCATGCAAAAAGCTATTCAAATATATTTACTACACTTCTTTCTAAAAAAGAAATAGATGAATTATTTGTATGGATAGAAGAAGAGCCCTTACTTCAGAACAAGGCTAAAATAGTATTAAGACAATATAAGAACACAGACGATGAAAAAAGTTTGTATATGTCTATGGCAACGAGTGTATTTTTGGAGAGTTTTTTATTCTATAGTGGATTTTTCTATCCATTGTTCTTAGCTGGACAAGGAAAAATGATATCTAGTGGAGAAATTATATCATTGATATTAAGAGATGAATCTCTTCATGGGAAATATATAGGACTATTGGCTCAAGAAAAATTTAGAACTTTTCATTACGATGATAAGAATGAACTAAAAGATAAGGTATACGACTTGCTAAAAGAACTTATGGAAAATGAGGAGAAATATACAAGATTGCTATATGCAGGAACAGGCCTAGAAGAACAGGTAATAAACTTCTTGAAATTCAATGCAAATACTGCCCTTACAAATTTGGGATTTGAGGAATTTTATAAGGTAGAACCTGTAAATGCTATAGTCTTAAATGGATTGAGTACGGAAACTAAGACACATGACTTCTTCTCAACAAAGGGGAATGGATACCAAAAGGGAATATATGAAGAATTAGAAGATGAAGACTTCATATTCTAGATATGACAATGAAATACTATAAAAAATCCTAGTACAATCATATTGATGTACTAGGATTTTTTATGTTTTAGTATTCATTTTTGTATCTTTCCATTTTTTGTATAAACCTCGTTTTCATTGCAAATTTGACCACTATACCAATGAAAATACCAGTAACCACCGATGCTCCTATCATAAAAGGAAGGTATGTCATAAATGATATATTATATATAATTAAACTTGCCATCAAAAGTTGGCCTATATTGTGAAATATTGCCCCTATTATACTTACAGTTATAGTATCGAATTTGAATTTAGAGAACAAATACATAAATATCAAACTTAGATAGCCACCAGATATGCTGTACAAAAGTGTTGTAGCTGGTCCGGCAAATATAGATGATAGAATTATCCTAATCGTAAGTATTACAAAACTATCCCTAAATCCAAACGATAGCAAAGATATAAGTGTTATGATATTGCTAAGACCTAGTTTTGCACCAGGAAAAAATGCTATTAATGGATTGGGTATTATAGTCTCTAATAAATACAAAGCTAGAGAATATGCTACCATCAAACTTAAAAAAACAAGTTTTTTAGTTTTCATATAAAAACCTCTCTTTACAAATTTACTAATTATATTCTAGCAATAAACAAAGTTAAGTTCAAGGATATAAGAAAAATATGTAATAATTATTATTATCAAAAGAGTCTAATAACATGATACTGGTGAATAATTCTATGGATAATAGAGGTGATACTTATATATTGATTATTAAATTATATAATTGAACTTAATACATCGTTACAAATTACAAGTAAACGTTATGAATTATATAGGAATAATCAACGTTATGAATTATATAGGAATAATCAATGAATAGTTCTATAAATATAAAAATATATAATTATAAATATTGCTATAATTTATATAATTTTTTATTATTATATTTCTGGGTATGATATAATTAAAGTACAGGAAGATAAATGGTAGGATTATAAAAAAATATAAGAATATAAAAAGGAGGCCTTGTTATGGCAAAGAACAGAAGTGAAATAAAAGAGGAATTTAAATGGGATTTAAGTAAGATGTATCCGACAAGGGATGCATTAATTAAAGATATGGATCACGTTGAAGAGTGTATAAAAAACATATCTACATATAAGGGTAAAATATCAGATAGCGTTGATAATTTCTATAATCTATTGGTGTTGATGGAAGATGCTGATAGGGTATTTTCTAATGTCTATGCATACTGCAACATGAAACATCACGAGGATACTAGAATACAGGAAAATTTAGCCGATTCAAATAAGGCGGATATGCTATCAGCAGATTTAAGTAAAGCTATGTCTTTCGTAACACCAGAAATTTTATCTATGGATGAAAATGTACTGGATGAATATATGAAAGATACTAGAATGGAAAGATATAAGAGAATGCTAGACGATATATTGAGAGCTAAGGCATATGTTTTAAGTGAGAAGGAAGAAAAAATACTAGCAGCTGCAAGAGAAATATCTCAAACTCCAGAAAATACTTATAATATGTTGTGTTATGCGGATATGAGTTTTCCGGAAATAGAAGATGAAAATGGGGAAAAGGTAAGAATAGATCATTTTAATTACTCAACTTATATAAAGAGTCCCAATAAGAGGGTTAGACATGATGCATATGAAGCTGAATTTTCTACATACAAGAAGTATTCAAATACAATGGCAGCTATTTTGTATGGTAATATAAAGGCTGAAATAATGGAATCTTCTCTGAGAGGGTATCCTTCTGCGCTGTATGCTTCATTATTTGCAGATAATGTAAGCGTAGATGTATATGAAAATCTTATAGAATCTATGCACAATAACCTAAAACCACTAAACAAATATTTAGATATAAAGAAAAAATACTTAGGTCTAGACGAGATGAATATGTACGACCTATACCTTCCTATGGCAAAGGATTTTAAGATGGAGATACCTTATGAAAAGGCTAAGGAAATTATATTAGAAGCCCTAAAACCTATGGGAGAGGATTATTTGAATATAATAAGAAAAGCCTTTGATGAGAGATGGATAGACCTATATGAAAATGAAGGCAAAAAGGGTGGAGCATATTCATGGGGAAGTTACGATTCATACCCATATATATTGATGAGTTATACAGACGATCTTAATTCTATGTTTACATTAGCTCATGAATTAGGACACTCTGCTCATAGCTACCTATCTAGACAGGCTCAACCATTTATAGATTCATCATACAAGATTTTTGTGGCAGAGGTTGCCTCTACAGTTAATGAAACCCTACTTATAAAGCATATGATAAAAAATGCTAAGTCTAAGGAAGAAAAAATTTACCTATTAAATTATTATTTGGAGCAGTATAGAACTACTGTGTATAGACAGACCTTATTTGCAGAATTTGAAAAGATAACTCATTCTGAAGTAGAGGCAAAAAAACCGATGACAGCTGCTGAATTTAATAGAATATTCTTTGACCTAAATAAGTTATATTACGGAGAAAGTTGTAATGTGGATGAATTGATATCTTATGAATGGGCTAGGATACCACATTTTTATTCTAATTTCTATGTGTATAAATACGCAACAGGATTCTGTGCAGCATCTGTATTAAGCGATAGAATACTAAATGCACAGGATGGATTAGAAAGATACATAGAATTTTTACAGAGTGGAGGTTCAAAATACCCACTAGATCAATTAAAGGATGCTGGAGTTGATATGACTAATCCAGAAACTGTAGACAAGGCTTTAAATCTCTTCTCTGACCTTGTAGATGAGTTGAAGGATTTAGTAGAACATTAGGTGGATTCATGAAACTGAATGTAATAAAAAATGATATACAAAAGGTTGCTGAAGCCATTTCATTGGTTATGAACATAGATGTTACTATAGTTAATGATGAGATGGAAAGGATAGCAGGTACAGGTATATATAAAGATAAGATTGGAGAGATTATAAACTTCGAATCTGCTTTTAAAAAATCATTCGTCGAAAAAAAAATACTTATAATAGACAATCCTAAAAAATGTAGTTATTGTAAAAACTGTTATAACATTGATTCCTGTAAGGAAGAAGCGGAGGTGTGTTGCCCTATAGTGCTAGATGACAGATGTTATGGTGTTATAGGGCTAATAGCCTTTGATCAAGAACAAAAAGAAAAACTAATAGGTAGAAGAGAAGAGTTAGAAACATTTATTGAAAAGATGGCAAGCCTTATTTCTGGAAACATAAATGCTGAAATAAAATCTATGGCTTATGATATTGAAAGAAAGAAAATGGCAAAAATCCTTGATAGCATTGATAGACCAATGGTATCTGTAAATAAAAATGGATTGATTGACTCATATAATAAAAAATTTGTAGATGTGTTTTGTAGAGACATAGATGATGTAAAAAATAAATATATAGAAGATGTTGTAGATTTCATACCTAGAGAAGAGTTTTTAAAACTTAGGAATAATAATAAGCATAGCAATACATTTTTTTCAGAAAAAGTAAATATGAAGGGGATATATAGCATAAATAAGATATTTTATAAAAAAAACCTAATTGGATTTGTTATAGATTTTGTCGATAGAAAGGACACTATACGTAATTACAATAAGATGAATGTAAACTATGCCCTATCATTTGATGATATAATAGGAGAATCCAATGCTATAAGCAGTGTTAAGGAAGTGGCCAAGCTAGCTTCCAAATCTACATCGACAATATTGATAACAGGTGAGAGTGGAACTGGAAAAGAATTATTTGCAAGAGCTATACACTATCAGAGTGATAGAGGTAAAAAACCATTTGTGGCAATAAATTGTGCAGCAATACCAGAAGAATTATTAGAAAGTGAATTATTTGGCTATGAAGAAGGAGCTTTTACAGGAGCGAAAAAAGGCGGAAAAATAGGTATGTTTGAATTTGCGAATAAGGGAACTATATTTTTAGATGAAATAGGAGATATGAGCATACATCTTCAGGCCAAGCTGCTTCGTGTTCTTCAGGAAAAAGAAATACAAAAAGTTGGTGCAAAAAAAAGTATACCAGTTGATGTAAGAATAATATCTGCAACTAATAAGGATTTAAAATCGTTAGTTGAAAAAGATATGTTTAGGGAAGATCTTTTTTACAGATTAAATGTACTTCCAATAAATATACCTAGTCTTAGAGAGAGGCCCTGTGATATATCCCTTCTTGTTGAACATATGATAAAGGTCTATTCTGAAAAATTAGGGAAAAACATTATATCGATGTCAGAAAACTGTATGCAAATCCTAAAAAATTATTCTTGGCCAGGAAACATAAGAGAGCTACAAAATGTAATAGAATATTGTGTAAATATGACAAATAAATCTATTATAGATGATGAAGAAATGTTAAAAAATAGATTTAAAGTGAATCTAAAAGCTAAGGATGATGAGATTGAATCAAATATGGAAGAAAATGTAGGACTAGTAAAATTTAAAAAACTCGAGGATATAGAAAAAGATGAAATTCAAAAGGCACTTTCATATTATGAAAAATATAAAAACGACAAACAACTTGTATGCAAGGCACTAGGGATTTCTATGCCAACTCTATACAGAAAAATAAAAAAATATGGAATAGCAAAAGGAAATCACAGATTATAAGTATAATCACAAAGATAAGGTGAAATACAATAATATAAAATTTATAAAATAGAATATTAGTATGATATACAACAATAAAAAATATCATGCAATAATGATATCAGAAAAAACAGTATTAATTAGAAAAAGCAGTATTAAAAGGATAAAAAGAAATATCAAAATAATAAAAAGCAATATCAAAATGATAAAGCATAATATCAAAGTGATAAAGCATAATATCAAAATGATAAAGTATAACATCAAAATGATAAAGCATAATATCAAAATGATAAAGTATAATATCGAAATGTAAAGAAGAAATTGACATGTTATAAGTGATATTGTAGTAAAACAAATATATTATTGAGATTAGACTTTAAAAAATAATGAATTATACTTTGTTTATTTAATTATATAAGAACAAAAGATTAATATATCAGATGTAAACAATATATTTTTTTAAATAAAAAAATAACAAATTTTACTTAGAAATATAAAATAGAAAATACATAGGAATTTATATTATTTATATAAAAACCTATGTATTTTTATTTTTTAAAAAAGAAAAATATCATATGAAAAAATGGCATAGAAATTGCTATACAAATAATAAAAGGATGGTAGAATTGTCTTGTATAAAATATATAGTAAAAAATTATAAAATTACCTTATATAAAAATATATGGAATAAAATTACAAAATTGCCTTATATAAAAATATTTGGTGAGAAAATGACAAAGTTACCTTGTATAATTTATTAGTTTGTATAGATGGGAGATGTTAATATGAGAGAGTTAAGAAAAGAGTTTATAGAAATGCTTATTGCAGAAGTAAAGCCTGCAGTTGGGTGTACTGAGCCGGTTGCATTGGCCTTGGCTTGTGCAAAGTGTAAGGAATTATTAGGAGAAGAAATTATAGAAAACACAATGTTGGTAAGTCCTAGTATATATAAAAATGGTATGTGTGTTGGAATACCAGGAACTGAAAGACTAGGTCTAAAAATAGCTGCAGCCATAGGTATAGTAGCTGGAGAGTCTAAAAATGGACTTAGTGTTTTGGAAGGCACATCTAAAGAAAATATAAAGAAGGCTGAAGATATGATGGATGAAGGAAAAATATCTATATCACCAGCTGATACTACAGATAAGGTATTCATAGATGTATGTTTCAAAGGAAAAAATAATTTTGCAAGAGTAATTATAAAGGATAAGCATGATAACTTTGTTTATTTGGAAAATAGTGAAGGAATAATACTTAATAAATTAGAAGAAGAAACTACATCTTCAAATCAATCCGCTCCTAAAAAAATAATGGATGATGCTACCCTTGAGGAAATAATAGTTAATGTTGAGAATATGAATATCGACGATATAAGATTCCTTAAAGATGGAGTTGTAATGAATCTTAACATGGCAAAAGAAGGATTGGATCATAAGATAGGAATAGGTGCCGGATATGGTATAAAACAAGGGATAGAAGAAGGTATAATAGGCGATGATATAATCAATACTGCAATGATGTTAACAGCTGCAGCATCGGATGCTAGAATGGCTGGATTAGATCTTCCTGTTATGAGTTCAAATGGAAGTGGAAATCATGGATTAACAGCTATATTGCCAATAGTTGCATACAATGAAAAGTTCCCACAAGATGATGAAAAACTATGTAAGGCATTGGCAATATCTCATTTAACAACTGCATATATAAAGAATTTTACTGGTAGACTATCAGCTATGTGTGGCTGTGGTGTTGCTGCATCTACAGGAGCAACAGCAGGTATTGCTTGGTTAATGGGTGAAAGTGTAGAGCAAATTTCAGGAGCAGTGAGAAATGCGGTGGCGGATCTTAGTGGCATGATATGTGATGGAGCAAAATCAGGATGTGCCTTAAAATTATCTTCAGCATCTGCAGCAGCTGTAAGAAATGCATTATTGGCAAAAAATGGAAACTACGCAAAGTCTATAAATGGTATAGTGTCTGAAAATGTAGATGAAACAATAAGAAATCTTGGAAGAGTAAGTGATAAGGGTATGAGTATCACAGATAGAGTTATATTAGATGTAATGAACGATATGAATAAGTAAAAAAATAACATAAATTTATTTTAAAAGTGTCGTAAATTCTTTTGCCTAAAGACTTACTTTTGTGATATAATAATTCTTATTAACTATTTTTACTACAGGGAGGACTTATGAACATAGATGAAAGAAAATGGGAAATATTATTCTCAGAAGATGAATTAAAGAATAGAATTTCGGAGTTAGGAGAAGTTATAAAGGCGGATTATGAAGGAAAAAATTTATTGGTAATTGCCTTGTTAAAAGGAAGTTTCATATTCTGTGCAGATTTAGTTAGATCAATAGATATGCATTATTTAAAAGTAAACTTTATGACTACTTCAAGTTATGGAGATGGATTCTCTTCAGAAGGAAGGGTAAAGGTTCAGTCAGACATAACTATAGATGATATATCAGATTATGATGTACTAATAGTTGATGATATAGCGGATACTGCAAACACTATGGATTTCGTATTAAAGCATATAAAGGCAAAAAATCCAAAATCTATTAAGACTTGTGTCTTACTTGATAAACCAAGTAGAAGACAAGTTGAGTTCAAACCTGATTACTGTGGATTTACTATTGAAGATAAATTTGTGGTTGGGTATGGATTTGATTTCCAAGATAGATATAGAAATGTACCATATATATTCAATGTAACTGATGAAAAAAGATAAAAAGTAAGATGTAACTGATAAAAAAATAAAAAAGTGAAATGTAACTGAAAAAATAAAAAAGTGAAATGTAATTGAAAAAATAAAAAAGTGAAATGTAACTGATGAAAAATAAAAAGGTAAGATGTAATTGAAAAAATAAAAAAGTAAGATGTAACTGATAAAAAAAGATAAAATAGTAAAAACCCCTTGCAACTGTTTATAAATTAAGAATAAACTTGTGAGGGGTTTTACAATATAGGAAAAAAATAGGTTGTATAATATATAGCGTTGATGGTAAAAAAATCCTTCAAAGTCGAA
>F241_Great_Cormorant__coassemble_606_pt1 | contig 20692 bp, 14 predicted proteins | sample F241_Great_Cormorant__metabat2_high_PE_009 | metagenome-assembled genome bin F241_Great_Cormorant
AGAAATACCAGGTGATAAATAATTTAGACTGTTGACAAGGACATTCACATATGAAGGACAGAAGAAATACCAGGTGATAAATAATTTAGACTGTTGACAAGGACATTCACATATGAAAGACAGAAGAAATACCAGGTGATAAATAATTTAGACAGGAGTATATAAAAATGAATAGATTCAAACCTTATATTGAAGTACTGCCAGTAGTATTCATTATAATGTTTGTATTAATATATGGAGTATTCGAAGCTTTCTTGCAAAGCCTCGGATACTTTCCTGTTATAGGGATGAAAGAGATAAGTTTTAGATACTACTTAGAAATACTTAATTCAAAGTCATTTATTGATGGATTAAAGTATAGCATATACATATCTGTAGTATCATCTCTTATATCCATATTAATAGGAGTATTGATAGCAAAAATTATAATAGAAATTAGAAAAAATACAAAAAAAGAAAATGAAATTGTAGAATGGGTATACAAGCTACCTATAATAATACCTCACATCACAGTATCTCTATTTGCTATAATATTTTTATCGGATACAGGTGTGTTTTCTAGAATACTGTATAACATAGGAATAAAAAATTCAATTCATCTTTTTGAGAACATCTTATATAGCTCAAACGGTATAGGAGTAATACTTGCATACATATGGAAAGAAAGTCCATACATAATGTTAACAGTGTTAGCGGTATTGAAAAGAATAGATGAAAAATATGAAAAAACAGCTATAAACTTAGGTGCAACACCTTGGTATGCATTTAGAAAAGTAACCATTCCTATATTAATGCCAACAATACTATCTACATTCACAATTATATTTGCATTTTCATTTGGAGCGTATGAGATACCTTTTTTGTTGGGAAGTACAGTACCAAAAACACTTCCTATACAAGCGTTTATAGAGTATCAAAATCCAATTTTGTCAAATAGACCACTGGCAATGGCGATAAACATGGTAATAATACTCATAAGCGTAATTATGGTAGTACTATTCAATTATATAGTGAAAAAACTATATAAAATAGACGATTAAAACATAAGAATATAGAAGAAATATAAATAATACAAGCAGATAAGCTAAAATTCAATTATGCAATGAAGATATCAAAGATGAGTAAAACATAAATATAAAACATAAGTATAAAACATAAGTATAAAATATAAGTATAAAATATAAATATAAAACATAAGTATAAAATATAAGTATAAAACATAAGTATAAAATATAAGTATAAAACATAAATATAAAACATAAATATAAAACATAAAGTATATAAAGTTAAGTATTAAAACGGTGGTGATTGAGATAAAAAAATTTAAGAAAAAAATTATGAGTGTTATACTTATTTTGTCTATAATGACAATTATAATACCTATAATAACGATGATAATATGGGCATTTACAAATAACTATGTATGGCCAAATGTATTGCCGAACTCATTTGGAATGAGAGGGATTGACTATGTTTATAAAAATTTTCCAAGAGTGATCATGACTCTAAAAAACAGCGTAATAATATCGACTATGACGACTATATTGACAATTATAATATCGATTCCATGCGCAAAGGCATTGGCGTTTGAAGATTTTAGAGGTAAAAAAGCAGTAGAATTATTGATAATGACACCTCTGATAATACCGATGGTTTCTGTAAGTATGGGACTTAACGTTGAATTTATAAAACTAGGAATTGCAGGAACATATACGGGAATTATAATAGTATGCATACTTCCATGTATACCGTATTCGGTGAGTATGATAAGAAATGTATACAAAATTGTAGGAAAAAAGGTATTTGAACAAGGTCTTGTACTGGGAGCAAGCAAAACACAAGTATTGTTTAAGTTAGTAATACCTATGATAATGCCAGGAATATTATCTGCTGGAATAATGTGTTATATAATATCCTTTAGTCAGTATTTTTTAGTCCTGCTGATAGGTGGGGGTAGGATAATAACATTTACAATGGATATGTTTCCATTTATAGAATCGGGGGATAGGATGATAGGTTCTATATATGGAATAATATTCATATTATCTACAGTAGTTTTATTGATAATAATGGAATACATACTGAAGAAACTGTACATGAAGGATTTAGAAGACTACAAGTATATTTAAAAACAAAATATAGAGCAAAGACTGAAAAAAATAAATATAGAGAGTGTAAATATACATTAGAGATTGAGAAAGTGAATATAGAGAGTTAAATATACATTAGAGATTGAGAAATGAATATAGAGAGTGTAATTATACATTAAAGACTGATAAAATGAATATAGAGAGTGTAAATATACATTAGAGACTGATAAAATGAATATAGAGAGTGTAAATATACATTAGAGATTGAGAAAGTGAATAGAAAAATAAAAATTGTAAAGGGAGAAAATTGTTGAATAAATTAGTATTAAAAAATATAACAAAGAAATTCAAGGATAAAGAAGTTATAAAAAATCTAAACCTATCTGTAGGAGATGGAGAAAGGATAAGTATATTAGGTCCATCAGGATGTGGTAAAAGCACCTTGCTGAAGATAATAGCTGGACTTATAGATTGTGAGGGAATGGTTTTGTTAAATGAGAGAGATATAACAAATCTTCCAACAAACAAAAGAAACATAGTCGTAGTAGATCAAGAAAATCTATTATTTCCCAATATGGATGTATCTGAAAACATAGGCTTTGGACTTAGGGTTAGAAATATCGACAAGAAAGAGATAAAGGAAAGGGTAGACGAATTACTAAAGGAAATCAATCTTGAAGGATATGGAAAAAAGAAAATATCGAAGTTATCTGGTGGAGAAAAGCAAAGGGTAGCACTAGCAAGAGCCTTGGCTGTAAATCCCGAAGTATTGTTGTTAGATGAAGCCTACTCAAGTCTAGATACTAACTTAAGGACAAAGATGAGGGAATTGACGATTAAACTACAAGAAAAACATAATATAACAACGATACTCGTAACACACGATAAAGAAGAGGCAATAAGTTTTAGCCATAAGATAGCAGTAATGTTGGATGGGAAATTTGAACAATACGACATCGCCAAAAACATATATGAAAATCCAAGTAATTACAGGGTAGCAAGATTCATGTCGGATAAAAATTTCCTTGAAATAAACGGAAAAATAATTCATATAAAAACTGAGGATGTAGAGATTTTAAAAGAAGATAAGAGAGAGGATAAAGATTTAGTCAAAGATAATAGTCTAGACAATGAATGGATAATGAAGGTTAAAATTCTTGATAGAGAGTATAGGGGATATAGAATACTGTACACAGGAGAAATAGATGAGTTAAAACAAAAAATAGTATTTGAATGTGACAAATATACAGAATACAATATCGGTCAGGAAGTATACATAAAAATAAAAAGATATATAGAATACGATGGAGATACAAATTAGATATAGGGGGAATTAGGTGAGAAAGGTAATTTATGATTGTGATAACACAATGGGAATAAAAAATAGAGATATAGATGATGGATTAGCGCTTATATACTTATTAGAAGAAAAGAGCATAGACCTATTGGGCGTTACTTGTACATATGGAAATGACAATGTTGACATTGTATTCAACCAAACTAAAGAACTAGCCAAGGATATAGGAGAAAAAAATTTAAAAATATTCAAAGGAAACAAAAGTAATACCATTAATTCTAAATACGAAGTAGATATATCTGATAAAAAAAATGGCTGTAATTCTGAATACGAGGTAGATGAATCTGATAAAAAAAATGGCTGTAATTCTGAATACGAGGTAGATGCATTTGATAAAAAAAAAGAAACTATATATGAAGGTGAAAGCAAGCTACTACCATTGGAATATAAAAGCGATGCATCTAGCTTCATAGTAGATATGGTGAATAAATATCCAAATGAGGTGTCGATAATAGCAACGGGATCTATGAGAAATATATATGATGCATATAATCTAGACAATGAGTTGTTTTCAAAGGTTGATGAAATTATTCTAATGGGAGGGACAACATCACCACTGTTATTCGGCGAAAAAGAAATGAAGGAATTGAATTTTACCGTATTTCCACAGGGAATAAGGACAATATTAGAAAATAATGAAAAAACAGCAATATTAACGGGAAACAACTGTATGGAAGTAGAATTTACAAGGAAACATCTAAATGAAATAGAGAAACTAATAGTTGATACAAGTTATGAAAAATACAAGTTTGTTTTAGATAAAATAGAATCGTGGATGAATGATTTCAAAGAAGAATACAACTACGATGCAATCATACTGTGGGATCTTTTAGCAGCAGTATACTTTGTAGAAAGAGAATTGTTCATAGAAGAAAAATTATCAATAAATATTGATTATGAAAAGCTACAAAAAGGAAGGCTAACTTCAACAGATGAAGAAAATAATTATGAAAAGCTACAAAAAGGAAGGCTAACTTCAACAGACGAAGAAAATAATTATGAAAAGCTACAAAAAGGAAGGCTAACTTCAACAGATGAAGAAAATAATTATGAAAAGCTACAAAAAGGAAGGCTAACTCCAATAGATGAAAAAAAATCTTCAAAAAGCATTATTCTTCCAAAACCTAAAAAAGACTTCTATGAGCATTTATTGAACAAAATAAATTAAGATTTTAGTGTATTTTCAAGCGATATAAGATGTGGTATAATTAATTGACGTTATTTAGGAATAGTTAAGAAAAATGACATTGTTTAAAGTGTTTAACGAAAATAGACATTGTTTAAAGTATTTAACGAAGAGGAGGAAATATGGAAATATTGACAAACCACTATGTATTATCCTTCATAAAGTTTGCTATATTAGCGACTTTGGGAGAGATAATTGCAGCTAGTCTAAGAAACAAAAAAATAACAATACCACACCTAATAGGATATAGGATGCTTATATGGGGATTGCTTGGGGTATGGATTGCATTCATGATGGGTCTATTTGCTAATGCTATGGGTTCAATGGTACTTAAAGGAGAGGAAATAACCTTTATCAAAAAGTTAGAATTTGCATTCCTTACATCTCTTGTAATGAATACTTCTTTTGGACCTGTGTTTATGGTATTGCACAAGCATACTGATGCATATTTAGACCTATTATATGAAAAAACAGAGGAGAAGATAACTCTAAAAAGAATATGTTCAAGAATAGACTATTATGGGTATTTTAGAAATGTAATAATAGGAACAATACCGACATTTTGGTTGCCGGCACATACTATAACATTTTTACTTCCGGGGGAATTTAGGGTAGTATTTGCAGCGGTACTATCTATTTGTCTAGGAATAATACTATCATTTAAAAAATAACTACATTTATCAATTTGAAGAAATATGTAAAAAAATCATTGAAAAATAATATCTAATGTTATATAATAGAGTTCAAGAAACACATATAGACATTGATAAAGAGGAGTTGTATTTCTTCTTTGTTATAGGTTCATTTACATATGTTCAAGAAACACATATAGACATTGATAAAGAGGAGTTGTATTTCTTCTTTGTTATAGGTTCATTTACATATGTTCAAGAAACACATATAGACGTTGATAAAGAGGAGTAGATATGTACTTGTTTTCAGAGAGAGATTGGATGGTGAAAAATCTCAACAAAGGCATTTTGAAGTAGCTTTTGAGTCTATTATCCGAAGAGGTTTTGTGTAGGATAATACGGGTGATTACGTTATAAATTGAGAGAGTCGTAGGTATTTACTTGCGAAATTAAGGTGGTAACGCGAGCTATTCGTCCTTTTGGATGAATGGCTTTTTTTATTATTCACAAATATAGATTTACAATAGGAGGTTATTATGGAAAAGAATTTACCAAAAAATTACGATCCAAAGGATTTTGAACAGAGAATTTATGATTCTTGGCAGGAAAATGGATGCTTTAGCTCTAAGGTTAATAAGGATAAGAAGCCATTTACAATAGTTATGCCGCCACCAAATATTACAGGTCAGTTGCATATGGGTCATGCATTGGATGATACTTTGCAGGATATATTGATAAGATGGAAGAGAATGGATGGATATGAGGCTCTTTGGATTCCTGGAACAGACCACGCATCTATTGCTACAGAGGTAAAGGTTGTAGATAGAATAAAAAAGGAAACAGGAAAGAGTAAGTATGAAATAGGTAGAGACGAATTTTTGAAGGAAGCATGGAAGTGGAAGGATGAATTTGGTGGAAAGATAGTCAACCAAGTAAAAAAACTAGGAGCTTCATGTGATTGGAATAGAGAAAGATTCACTATGGATGAAGGCTGCAATAATGCAGTCACAAAGTTCTTCGTAAAATTATACGAAGAGGGACATATTTATAGAGGAAATAGAATAATAAACTGGTGTCCAGATTGTAAGACTACACTGTCAGATGCAGAGGTAGAACATGAGGATATGGAAGGAAATTTCTGGCACATAAAATATCCTATAAAGGATAGCGATGAATTTTTGGAAATTGCTACTACACGTCCTGAAACAATGTTAGGAGATACAGGTATAGCAGTTCATCCAGAAGATGAAAGATATGCACACCTTGTAGGAAAGACGGCTATATTACCACTTGTTGGAAGAGAGTTGCTTATAGTGGCAGACGATTATGTAGACAAGGATTTTGGAACTGGTGCAGTTAAGATGACTCCAGCTCATGACCCTAATGACTTTGAGGTAGGAAAAAGACATAATCTTGAAGAAATAAATGTTATGAACGATGATGCTACAATGAATGAATTGGCAGGAAAATATGCTGGAATGGATAGATATGAGTGTAGAAAAGCACTTGTAGAAGATTTGGATAAGGAAGGTTTCTTAATCAAGGTAAAGAAGCACGACCATGCAGTAGGTACTTGTTATAGATGTAGCACTGTTATAGAGCCAAGACTTTCACTTCAGTGGTTTGTTGAAATGGCAGAGCTTGCAAAACCAGCAATCGAAGTTTTAAAGAAAAAAGAATTACAATTCGTACCAGAAAAGTTTGATAAGACATATCTTCAATGGTTGGAAAATATAAGAGATTGGTGTATATCTAGACAGCTTTGGTGGGGACATCAGATACCAGCATACTACTGCAAAAACTGTGATGAAGTAATGGTAAGAGAAGAAGCACCTACAAAGTGTTGCAAGTGTGGATGTGAAGATATAGTACAGGATGAAGATGTATTGGATACTTGGTTCTCATCAGGACTATGGCCATTTGAAACACTTGGTTGGCCAGAGAATACAGAAGAACTTGAATACTACTATCCAACAAGTGTGCTTGTAACTGGATACGATATAATCTTCTTCTGGGTAGTAAGAATGGTATTTAGTGCTATGTTCTGTATGAACGAAAAACCATTTGATCATGTATTGGTACATGGATTGGTAAGAGACTCTCAAGGTAGAAAGATGTCAAAATCTCTAGGTAACGGTATAGACCCACTAGAAATGATAGATCTATATGGTGCAGATGCATTGAGATTTACTCTTGCAACAGGAAACTCTCCAGGAAATGATATGAGATTCTACACAGAAAGAGTAGAGTTTGCTCGTAACTTCAACAACAAGTTGTGGAATGCATCTAGATTCGTATTTATGAACTGCGAAGATGAGAGCCTACTTGAAAATCTTACAAGAGAAGAAGTTAAAAAAGATCTTACATTGGCAGATAAGTGGATAATATCTAGAGCAAATAGGGTTGTAGATGAAGTGACTAATAATATGGAAAAATTTGAACTAGGAATAGCTCTACAAAAGGCATATGACTTTACTTGGTCAGAGTATTGCGATTGGTATATAGAAATGGTAAAACCAAGACTATATTCAGATGATAGAAATGCAAAAAGAGCAGCCCTATATACATTGACGTATGTATTAGAAAAGGTTCTAAAGTTGTTACATCCATTCATACCATTTATAACAGAAGAAATATACACATATCTTCCAACTGTAGAAGGATTTATAATAACTTCTCAATATCCACGTTATACAGAAGAGGATAATATGGTTGAAGAAGAAGAAAAGATGAATCTTATAATGGAAGGTATAAGAAGTATAAGAAATATAAGAAGTGAGATGAATGTTCCACCATCAAAGAAGGCTAAGGTAATATTGGTTCCAAATGCAGATAAGACTTGTGCTATGGAAGATGGAAAGGAATACTTCAAGTCATTGGCATCGGCATCTGATGTAGAAATCAAGTCAAACAAAGATGGTATAAGTGAGGATGCTGTGGCTCTTGTAATAGATGGCGTAGAAATCTTCATACCACTTGATGAACTTATAGACTTTGAAAAAGAAAGAGAGAGATTGACTAAGGAAAAAGAAAAGGCAATTTCAGAAATCAAAAGAGTAGAAGGTAAGCTAAATAATCCTGGATTTGTAAATAAGGCACCTGAAAAACTTGTAGAAGAAGAAAAAGCAAAGAAAGAAAAATTTGAAGAAATGCTAAAGTCAATAGAAGAGAGATTAGAAAAGTTGAAATAAAAAATATAGAGTGTATGGAAAATTTCCATACACTCATTTTTTTATAAAATTTAATTTATTTATATGTACTAAATTTTGTGACGCTTACTATCTAAACTTTATAATATGATTATTCAGCAACTTTTAGCTTTATGTTGTAGTTCACAAATGGATAAAGATTTCTTGTCGTATCAGTTTCAACAACATCGTTGTTTAGCTGTACATAGTAATCATATTCTGAATCCTGACCCATATCCTTTTTCTCGATTCTTCTATTATTTTCATCGATTGCATATATATCTTTTACTTCTATACTATGTCCCTTAGGAAGTGTCAACTCTCTATTGAAGTTTGAGTTGTCATCAAGTATATTGATAGCTTCTTCAGTATTATCTGCAAATACAAGGTTAAGTGTTTTTATCTTTTTTGTCTCAACAATCTTAGTTGCCTGGAATTCATAAGTTAACTTATCAAGGGATTTTCTATCTGTTAACACCAAATCAAAGTTTCTATCGTCTTTGAAATGTATGTTTTCCTTTGATACGATTACGTTATTTTGTAGGTTGGAATGTATTCCATATTCTTCCAATTGATTGAAAGAAATTATCTTAGAAGTACCATCACTGTAATTTAATCTAACCTTTATTTCATCAAGTTTTAGAGGTTTGTTGTATTCAATAGCCTTGTAGCTAGGTCTTTCGATAAATTCAAGTCTTACTACATATTTTTCACCTGCTGTGTAAGTTGAGTTTTTAGACTTATGAATTGCATCCTTTACTGCATTTAATATACCTCTTGCAGATATTGTAGCACCTGATACAGTATCCCATTCAGTTCCAGGTTTTAGTTTATCTACATTATCATAGATTTCATCTATGTTTCCACCACTTGATAACTTTGGCAGAAGTAATTTAGCCTTATCAAATCCCTTATCGTCATTGAATTTAGTCAATACAGCATGTACTATTTTGTTGTTTCTTACAGTTAGCTTTACCTCACTTGAACCTCTTTCAGGGTGGAAGCCTTCTGCATGTCCATACCAATCACCATCTCTCATAACTTCTGAATTTGCAGTTTCTATTGGAGTTGATGCAGATGGTCTTTCTCCAGAGTCAGTAGAAGGAGCTAAAACATCTGGTCTAGGAGATTCACTACCTTCATTTTCTCCAACAGATGGAGACGTTTCAGATGATGGTGGTGTAGTAGGTGATGGTTCTGTTGAAGGAGATGTTTCCTCAACCGATGAACCAGTTACTGTTATTGGTATATCTAGGTGTATCTCCTTGCACTTACCTTTGTCCTCTCCTGAATTTCCATATCCTTCGAATAAAACTCTAAGAATCTTATCTCCAGCTTTTACAGGTTGTCCTTTTGTTATAGGTCTTAGATGTGTCTCATCTGGACCGATTTTGAAAGTGAACCCATATTCTGTAAATGTATTGTTGAAATCAGCAAATATAGATTGATAATCACTTCCTAGCTGGATTTCGTTATTACCTTCCTCGTCTGAATAAAGTTTGACTGCCAATCCAGATAAATCTAAGTTCTCATTAGGTGCATAAGTAGTCTTGTTTAAATTCATAATAGTTTTAATCAACTTAGCTGGATTTTCCTTCTTATCTGAAGAAGCAGCATCCGATCCACCTTCGTGAACAGGTTCGCTAGCCTTTGGAGTTACAGTTAGCGGTATGTTTAGGGTTACAACATTGTCTGGATGTTCTACACTTCTATAAGTTATTACAAGGTTTTTATCATCTGCTGTAAGAACTTGACCATTTTGTAGGTTAGTAGTTATATTATTTTTTGAGAATGCATTTGTCAAGTCATCAGAGCCATCATCAGGTTGTAGGTAGAATCTATTTGTGTGATTCTTCTTTGCTTCAGATACATTTGTATCGGCATAGTCTTCTGGATGATTGTCTGGATGTTGACCGTTTTCATCAAGTAATTCTATAACTAATCCGCTAAGATCTAAGTGATCACCTTCGTTGTAGCTTTTCTTTGTCATAGGCTTAAATTCTCTTATAGATTTTACCTCGTATACAACAGGATCTGGATAAGTATCCTCAACTATAGGCTTATCTTCTATTCTTACTTCTAATGGATTAGAACCATCTTTATCAAATAGCTTTGAGTATGCTCCATTGTTAAACTCATCAGCTCCCTTAATATTGAATTTTATTACAAAAGAGTTTTTGCTTGCTTCTGCATCAGAAAGAGGGAAGCCTTGTCCTGGAATAATTGTTATACCATATTGGTCAAAATCTTCAACAGGGATTGTAAGCATTTTTTGTTCACTCTTATCGTACAAGTCTATTTTAAGCCCTGTATATAGTACCGGATATCCTCTGTATGCAACTGGATTGAATGTAGACTCACTAGATTCTTGTATCCAATATAGCTTAGAGAAATCTATATTAGCCTTGCTCAATATATTTATATATAGGTTCTTAAACTTATATGTCTCATTTGCAGCCTTCATTTCAGCACTGTCTACAAGTTTTAGTTGAAGAATATACTTCAATGAATTTATATTCTTAATATCGTTCAATTCTACATCATTAGAATCTTTAACAAACTTAAATCCATTTATTTCTTTATTATTGTTGTCGATTAATTTAAAATCAGTTATATTCTTACCAACTATTGCTTCTGGTATGTTTATATCTGTACTAAATGAAGTTTCACCATTAGTTACATCAAACTCTCTGTAGTTTTGATCACCTTCAAGTTTGAATTTGATTTTCTTTAGGTAAACCATAGTTTCAGGCTTATTTACAACTACATCGTATTGAAGGCTTGTATTAGATGGAGTATGAGTGATTACAAGTCTCTTTGTTCCATTTGTCAAAGTAGTGCCGTTTTCTAGATTTGTAGTTATATTATACTGTCCAAACTTAGAGAAAGGAACTTCTACTTTTGAGTTGTTGTTATCTATTAGGTAAACCTTTAGTTCACTAAGATCTAGGTTTTCTCCAGGAAGGTAGTTTAACTTAGGTCTTGTGTTTTCCTGAATAGACTTATATGAACCAACATTTGTTCCAGCTTTTTTATCTTTATACTTGTCTATGGCATTTTTAGTAGCATGCAACAAACTTAGCTTACTCTTTGTTGCACCAGATACAGTATCATATGTTATATTTTTTCCAGTCTTTGCTGACTTTAATCTAACATATACTTCAGATATTGCATTTCTCAATCCTATTTCATCTCTTCTAGAATTTACATTATCTATTTCAGACTGAGTAAGGGCAATAGAGTTGTCACCGAATTTTTCTCTCAATAATTCTTCCAACTTGTTCTTTCTTTGACTGAAGTCGGTTCTGTTAAGAGTATCACTGATAGAATTTATATCTTCTATGTTAGATATCATCATATCGACATCTTGTAATTCTACAACCTTTGATGGTATGATACTTGCTAGTTCAAACCACTGTCTATCCTTGTCGTCACCGTACTTATCCATATTGATTTTTACGCTCTTTATTATATCATCAACTATGTTTACAGTTACCTCATTGGTTTTATTTGGATACATTATACTGTTTGCAACACCTATGTAGTTGTTGTCTGAAGGAGTAGTTTCACCAGTTGATGGGTTTCCAGAAGAACCACCAGAAGAACCACCAGAAGAACCTGGATCTGCAGGGTTTGGAACAGTAGGATTGCTTGTTCCTGGATTTTCTCCATTTGAAGGAGGAGTTTGTGTATCGCCTATTGGACTAAGCTCTCTCAGTGAGGCAATTACCTTATCAAGAGAATTTCTTTCTATGTATTCAGGTCCTATAGACTTTGTATATTCAATGAAGTCTAATCTATCCTTATTGTAGTTTTTGATTAGATTATTTATTTCATCCTTCTTTTCAGGAGTTTGGTTTGCTTTATAATTCTTTTTCTCTGTCGCAATGTTTAGCAATTGAGACTTTAAGCTATTAAGTTTTGAATTGATAGCATCCATTTTATCCTTTGGTAGAGATTTTTTTGCATTTGTAGGTGGGGTAGTTGTATTTGAAGGAGGAAGCTGTGTGTTAGCTGGAGGCTGTTGATTTCCAACTTGAGGGTTTGTATTGTCAACAACTGGTTGAGCTGGAGTTTCCTTTATATAAAGTTTTTTGATTTCTCCTTCAATATCACTTCCTATTGTACTTTTTCCACCGACTATTGTTACACTACCTTTATTTTCTTTAACAATATTTGATACATATGGATTCAAACCGTCCTTAGATACAAGAAGTATTGGCGAAAACTTGCTAATACCTAGGGTAGAAGCACTAAGTGCATCTGCAAATGCATCTCCAGATGTTACAATGTAGTTCTTAGCAGTTGGGAAAAACTGCTTGGCTATATTATATGAAGTTTCATATCTGTTTTTACCAGATATTCTTGTTGCATTCTTGTAATCAAAGCTAATAGATTTTTTTCCACCTATTATATATTTAACATACTTTTCATCGATGTTTGGCTTGTGAATACCGTCTGTAAGAACTATAGGTATGTTATTTTTAGCCATCGGTATAGAAGCACTTAATGAATCGGCAAAGTTTTGACCATTTACAAGCGCAACGTGGTTGAATCCAGCAACATCTTTTAAGTAGTTATATATCTTTAATGATGTTTCGTATCTGTTTTTTCCTTCAAGTCTAAATGTAGTGTGGTTTTTAAGAAGTTGATCTTCAATATTCTTAGAAACTGTATTCTTACCACCAAGGATGAATACTTTTTTTGCACCGAGTCTTTGTATTTCATCGAGAACATTTTGTTCTAGATTTTCTCCAGAAGTCAAAAGTATAGGTGCCTTTAAATAAGAAGACAATACTGTTCCTGAAAGGGCATCTTGGAATAATCTTCCATTTGCCAACACAACGTATTCAGATTTTTTGTAGGATTTTTTACTCACCTGAATTGAAGTATCGACTCTGTCTTTACCCTCAATTCTATCTACGTCAGACTTTTCTTCTACTGATTTTTCAGCACTAGCAAAAGATAGACCTTGAGCTAATGCAAGAGTGATAGCTACTGCCATCGTCATTCTTTTATTCATTAAGTTTACCTCCTAATTATTTATTTTGTTAAATATATCTCCAAAGAAATCTCCCATTTTATCAAGTAGGGAAGTTTCCTCTGTTACAACTTTATTTCCTTTTTCTGCATTTTCCAATGCATTTTTTACTGCTTCCTTGATACCATTTGAACTGTATGTTGCATTACTTATTGCATCTACATATGGACTCTGCTTTGATATTATATTGCTTATTAATCTCTTAGCATTGCCAAAGTAAGGTTCATCATCATTTCCAGATACTTCAATCTTACTTATTTTAGAATCTTTGATTACAACAGTGGCAGTGATTTTATCATTAGAACCCTGATGAGCTCTAAATCCTCTACCTTCTCCAGTATACGTTCCATCCTCATAACGTACACTCTTGAATGCACCCTCTTTCTCTAGATTGTTATTAATATCTGTTAGAGAATTTAGGATATTATTCAAATCTCGTACATTTTCACTGTTTTCTTCAGTTATTTCAGGAGTTACGACCTCATCTGTCGCCTGTATGTTATTTAAAGCATTATACACAGCTCTCTTGATACCATTAGAACTAAATGTAGCCCCACTTACAGCATCGACATTTACGTTTTGGCTATTTATTATCTTGTTGATAACACCTCTTGCAGAACTGAAATACGGTTCATCGTCACCACTAGATTCAATTTTTATAGAAGCAATCTTTCCTTGAGAAACCTTTACTGATACAACTATGTTGCTCTTGAAACCTCTTGCACTTCCTTTGTATGTACCATCCTTAAACCTACCTTGAGGAAGATTTAATGTAGTGTTTCCTTCGATTTCTTGAGTCAGTTTCTCTATTTCATTTTCATCCTTTTTTAACTCTGCAATCTTATCATTTAAGATCTTAGACATAGAATCACTTGAGCTTAGACCTGCTTTTTTAAGTGCGTCTATAACAGCAGATTTTATACCATTTGAACTAAATGTAGCTCCACTCACAGTATCTACATCGACCTTGTGACTTGATGAAATCCTATCAGCAACGACCTTTGCTCTGTTGAAAAACTCTGCATCATCTCCATGGCTTAGGATTTTGACACTAGAAATTTTCCCGTCTTTTACAACAACAGACACCTTTATATCTGATTTGTATCCTCTTCCAACACCAGTGTATGTACCGTCTTTTAATTTTGCTTTTGACAGTTTTGTGTCAATTTTTACGACAGGTTTTGTTGGATTTTTTGCTGTAGCAGGTTTTTTAATAGGTTTGTGTTTTCTAGTTGAATAAGATGAGCTACTTGCACCTGCTGATTTAAGCGCCTTTGATACAGCTGACTTGATTGCCTCGCTCGTATATGTTGCACCACTTATCGCATCTACATCAACCTTTTGCTTTGATAGTATTGATGAAATTACAGACCTACCTTTTTCGTAATATCCAGGGGTCTCACTATGAGAAACAACATCTATTGAATCAATTTTGCCACCTTTTACAATAACCTTAACCCTAACATCTCCTGCATAACCCCTTGCACTTCCAAAATAAGTACCATCTTTTAGGTTAGATGTGTTCACACTTAGAGTCTTAGCCAATCCCGATTTGGAATGAGAAACAGAAGAACGAGAAGTGTGAGATGAGTTACGATTACGCTCTTTTTTCTGACTATTAGTTTTAGAAATAGAAGAGTGGTTGTTGTTAGTAACACTGCTCGTATTATTAGAACTTGGTTGTGATGATGAATTATCTTCTGTCAATTCGTTTATTTTGCTTAATAATTCAGCATCAGTATCCAACTTGTTTTTAAAGGCCATCTTATTTCCATTTGAAACACCTATACTATAGCCGGTTATACCTATGAAAACAGATAGGATAACCCCACTTAAAATAAGTTTATTCATATTTTTATTCATTAGACACCTCCATCAGAAAGTAATGTATCAATGAAAAGATACTGGATAGTTTCATCCAAAATAAATTTATTAGTAGTCTTATCCATTACACACCTCCATTAGATAGGGCATTATCTATAGCATCCAATATACCATTACTACTGAAGGTAGCGTTGCTTATTACATCAACATTGGTAGATTGCTTGTCCAGAACAGAATCTATGACAGCTTTTGCACTATTGAAGTATTCTGGATCATCGACATTTTCTACTATGTCTATACTATTAATTTTGCCATCCTTAACTAAAACTTTTACCTTAACCATACCTTTGTAACCCTTACCGCTACCATAATAAGTACCATCCTTAAAAGTAGTAGAGGAAGAATTTTTTGCTGTAGCTGCATTTGCAGATGAAGTTAAACTTCCACTGCTAGAACCAGTAGCCTTATTATTGCTATCTGAACCATTGCTTGTATTATTTAAACTATTATTTGCAGACCTACTTCTGCTATTAGAATTATTTTTATCATTTTGCATTTCTATATTTATAGTTTCGTTAACCTTAATTTTTGTAACCTTAGTTGTAAGGCTTAATGAATAAATGATTGCAGCAGATAAAAATAATGTTATTACTATTCTTTTATTACTCATAAACCTACCCCTTTACGATATTTGATTTTATTTGATTTGTTGTTGAAACCTTAGATGAGTTTTTCTTTTTCTCATAAATAAGTTTTACCTTGAATACTGTATACAACCCAAAAATTAAAGTGTATAAAACTAAATTTAAATTCCTATTCCATCCACTTGGTCTTGCAAGATATACCATCATGACTTGAACATAAATCATTGCGTAGAATATATATGCATATTCTTGTAATATCTTCCATTTCTTTGCACTCATCTTTTTTCTTATATACATAAAAGATGTTACAAATAGAGGAATCAAAATTATAATTCCAAACACGCCTGATGCAAACATCATTAGATTTGTCCATAAACTGATACCTGTAGACCTTGAGATGTTGTCAAACTGCAATATAAATCTTGTAAAATAATGGAAATTATGTGGGATAGTAAAAATACCTGCGATAATAGAAATTTCACCTCTATTGCGAACTAACTTTTTTGAAATGATATTCTTCTTATCTATTACACCCATATACATGACTAATATAAATAAGGCTCCACCTAAAGCACCTGAGTCAATTGAATTCATAATCTCCTTAATAACGGGCATAAACTCTACATTATAGCCATTAAGTATTAATAATGTATAATACATTAGAGTGATAGAAATAGAAGAACATACTACATAAAATGATGTTTTATATTTTTTGATATAATCACTTAACAATACACATATTAATAGAGAAATTGATAAACATATTGATATTTTCATTTTACCTCCTTTTATCCGTTTATAATATTCAATTTTCCTTGAACACAGTTATCATTCTAGTTGATTTTAACATACACTAATAACCATTGTCAATTGAATTTTTAATAAAAAATGTCACTTTTTTGATGTTAAAAAATAATCAATGAAAAATTAAGCTAAATATCAAATTAACTTTATTTTAATAGCATAAATAACCCTTTAAATAAATAAAAAAAACTAAATAAACCTAATAAATTAAAATCTAAAAAACAATAAAACTAACAAAAATGAGAAAAGAACAAAAGAAATCAAAATAATATCTAAAAAATTCTAAATAACAGGAAGGGTGATAATCAATTGAAATACTATAACATATGATAATTAGAATACCGTATTAAAAATAACAATAAAAATTTTCATTAAAATAAAATACATATAAAAAAATTATAATGATATTCATTATTAATTAGAGTGTATTTATAAAAGTTTCGTGAAAAAAATACAATTAATCGATATAAAATTGAATGAGATTTTCATAAAAAATAAAAAACAAATAATATTATAAATATATGAGTTGTGTAAAAAATGTATGAAGTTTTAGAAATAGAAAATACATCCTAATATGTAAAAAAATATATGATAATATAGATGAAAAATTGGATAGATTTTGTTATAATAAAGGTTAGTGTGTATAATGTTGATATATTAAATTGATTAGGAGAGGGATATGATATTTAAAAAGAAGATGATATCTGTTTTTTTTGCAGGTATTCTTAGCTTGTCATTATTTGCATCTAGTCTAGGACAGGTGTATGGCGAAGAATCTTATCATGATAAGTATGCAAGAGCTACAATAGTATCCGATTTAAAAACAGGTAGAATAATATATGAAAAAAATTCAAACAAGCAATATGCAATGGCGAGTATGTCAAAAATTATGACCTTGCTTCTTACATTCGATGCGATAAGAGACAAGAAAGTAAATCTTGGAGATATTGTTCAGATAAAGAAAGAAGATGTAAATAGAGAAGGGACTAATATGAAATTAGATGCAGGGGATAGGATACCTCTTCACGACCTTATGAAGGGGATGATGATTATTTCTGCAAATGATGCAGCCTTAGCAATAGCAAGGTATGTAGGTGGGTCTACTAATGAATTTGTAAAAATGATGAATAATAAGGCCAAAGAGATAGGCATGAATAATACAATATTTTATAACCCAAATGGACTTCCATACAAAATAGATAAGAACGGAAATTCTACAGAAAATACAACAACAGCAAGTGATGTTTTGACCCTATCAAAGTGGATATACGAGCATTATCCAAATGAATTAACCAAAATAACATCTCTAAAAAGATTTGTGTTCAAGCCTAAGAATATAGATGAAGAAAATACAAATCCACTTCTTCCTATAATGTCAAATGTAGATGGATTAAAAACAGGATTTACGGATAAGGCAGGATATTGTCTATCATACATGATGAAGACTTTCAAGGATAAGAATAACGATGTAGAAAATAGAATATTCGGTGTTACTATGGGATCTCCAACAAAAGAGGATAGAAAAGAATCTGCGTACACTGCACTAAATTACATAGGAAAATATTATAGTACAAAGGTCTTATACGATCCAAATAGCATGATAAAAAGAGTGAATATCAATAATTTTGGGTACGAAGATTATGCGCTTGAAAATAAAAAACCTATAGTTGTAATCAAGAAGAACACAGAGTATATGAAGCCTGTTTATATATACAATAGGGTAGAGTTGTGGAATATGTTTGATAGACCACTTGCGAGTCTGTATTTTTATGATCAAAATGGAATTATGATAGCAAAGGATGAGCTTTATTTGCAAAGACCTAGTGAAATGGATCTAAAGCAAAGGTTATTTTTATTCGTCTCTATTTTGAAAGCTAGTATTTTTAATGATAACAACACAAAAAATTCACCAATAGTATCTTTAGATATGAATAAGTTGAAAAATATGGTAAAATATTATATAGAGGACAGTTATGTATATAAGAAGGTAAAAACTATGAAAAATTATGTTTTAAATATATATAACGAATGAGTGGAAAAGGTGAAAGGATGAATAATATGTTTGAAAACAGTACAGATGATTTGATAATGGAAAAGCTGATAGTTTTGTATATATTGAATAACCTAAAGGAAGACGTTACTGAGAGTCAATTGACGCATATAATTCTTAGCACAGAGGCTATGGATTATTTTCCGCTTATGACGGTATTGCCTAAGATGCTAGAGTCTAAGTTTGTGGTTAAATACAAAAAAAGCGACCTAATGCTTTATTCTATCACTCAGAGTGGATTAGAGGTATTGATGCATTTTCAGAATAGAATACCTAGCTCTCTAATTAACAAAATAGACAGTTACATAAAACTAAACGAAGAAGAAATCTTTAGTAGCATGATAAAAAAACAGGCAAGTTACTCATTACACGATGATATGACCTATGAGGTGGTATTGACATTGATAAAGAGGAGAGAAAACATACTGACTCTAAACATAAACGTGAACAATGAAAACGAAGCAAAATACATATGCTACAAATGGGAAAATACAGAAGACGATAGATATACACAGATATTATCTCTTCTAAAAAGCTAATAAACATAAAAAACTCCCGCATTCAAAAATATTATTTTGAGTGTGGGAGTTTTATATTCATTACTTTTTATAAAATTTCAATCCTATTCTATTGATTGCCATTTGAGTGGCTCTTTTCACCACTAAGAATTTTATTTTTTATAAAATTTAAATCTCATTCTGTTGAGCAAGCTATTTGACTTGAAGTCTTCTTCAACACCGAGCATTTTACTTAGAAAATGCTGAATATTACCGTTATCCTTTTGTATAAAGCCAACACAGGTTGAACAAAAGGCGAGTATATTGTTGGATTTTTTTATTGCTTCCTCACGCATATTCTCTGCCAAAACAGGTTCTTTTACGCAACCACAACCACCTGCTCCACAGCATTGCTCATTCATATAGCGAACCTTTAAATTCGGATTGTACTTGAGGATTACAGAAAGAATCTCATTACTTTCCCTATCAGAACAAGATCTAAATACATCGTACTCTCCAGAAATCTTATTCAAAAGGTTCATTTCACTGAATTTTGTATATACATCTACAATCCTTACGTCCAATTTCCCTTTGAAATAGTGGTAACAGTTTGGACAGGCTGTAATCAACTCATCAACACCGTGTTTTTTTAGGTTGTCAGAAATCCTATCCAATATAGAATTTGCATCCTTTTCCAATCCCAAATCGTATATAGGCTTTCCACAGCAATCAAATATAATACCGATGTCATTTTCTCGACAAATAGAAAATAATTTCTCGGCTGTTTTTGGAGTATATGATAGGAAGTTACACCCTGTAAATAGACAGGATTTTTTTCCGTAGCTATTTTTGTAATTCTTGAATAGATAATTCTTCTTTTCAAGAATAAGTGCAGAATATCCAGACTGAGATATCTTGTTGTTATTTGCCTCCACCTCTGATTTTCTATGGTTAAGACAGATTTCCCTACCATCTATATCCTTTGGACATACTATCTTGCAATTTCCACACATAAAACAATTGTATGCAAGATCTGGACGTTTCTCAAAATCAGAAAGATCCATATTATATTTTTTTAAGAAAGAACAATTTTTTGTACATCTTTTACAATGAATACAATCCTTAGATAAAGTCATTATTCAAACTACCTATTTATGTTTTATTAATCATGTAGATATATACAAATCTAGAAAATTCTATATATCTATTGTACGCACAAAAGTTTTACATAGATTTGTGTATCTAGAAAATTCTATACATCTATTGTACGCACAAAAGTTTTATATAGATTTGTGTATCTAGAAAATTCTATACATCTATTGTGCGCACAAAAGTTTTATATAGATTTGTGTATCTAGAAAATTCTATACATCTATTGT
>F241_Great_Cormorant__coassemble_609_pt1 | contig 20217 bp, 12 predicted proteins | sample F241_Great_Cormorant__metabat2_high_PE_009 | metagenome-assembled genome bin F241_Great_Cormorant
GAGAGTAGGAAGTAGCCAAATAAAAAGACTTTAGAGAAATCTAAAGTCTTTTTTTGGTATGATGGGTATGCCGTCAATCTGTGGTAAAAGTCCGCGTGAGGGCTAACTACCGACGAACTTCATAGCGACCATGGTAAAAAAATCCTTCTAAGTCAAAAGATAATGAAGGAGAAAAATTACTATCAACGCGTATAATTTATATAGAAAAACATGTCAATTTCATTGTATAATGATGAAATATCTAAGATGATGTCGTATAAACTTAGCTTTTATTTATAAATATTAATTATAAAGAATTATATAATATTTATCATTAATATATAATTATAGTAAAATATATCAATTTTCAAAAAAAACAAAATAATAAAAATATATATTGACATTGTTAAAAAAAAGATATACAATATCAATAAGAAATCTCGAAAAAGAAAAATGAGATTTTATAAAGACACCCACGCCTTTATAAAACTTAATAAAAATATTATAACAATACTTGAATTTCAAAAAATACAATGTAATAGACAATATTGTTTTTTTGGAGGTCATCAGCCTATAAAACTAGAAGCTACAATAGATTATATGAATGACGAAAGTTTTAGTAAAAAATATAACGAAACATCTTGTAAGAAAAAAAGGAGTAATTTATATGAATAAGATTATAAGAAAACATAATTTGTTATTTGTTATGACAATTATATTAGGTATAATGGTGTCCAGTGTAAATGTACTGTTAGCATTTATTATTGGACAACTTATCGATAATATTAATACAGGAAAGATGAATAAACTAGGTTTCTTTAGTATATTAATACTGTGTTTTGTTGTAGTATATGTGCTATTAGGAATCTTTTATTCATACCTAGGAAATTTATATTCAAAAAAAATATTACATGCTATTAAATCTAAAGTTTATTCAAATCTATCTAAAATGCCAATTTATGAATACGATGAAGAAGAGTTTGCTTTTTATTATAATATGCTTAGTCATGATATTGATGAAATAAATGGAAAGTATATTCAAAAAAGATATGAAACGGTTGTTTCGGTATTTGCTTTTATTATAAGTTTGTCATCATTACTGTTTATTGATTGGATGATGTCATTAATATTTATAGCCTTAACAATGCTTGTGATAATTGTACCGTCTATTATTGGTAAATATCAACATCATGCAAGAACAGCTTTCTCGGAAAAATATGAAGGCTTTATAAAAGAGTTAGAAAATGTTTTATCGGGATTTGAAGTATTAAAAGTTTTAAATGTTAGTAAAAACTTGTTTAAAAAAATTAACGAAGAAGATCTTAATATGGAAAATGGTAGAATGAAAAGTGAAGTTATAGATAGTTCAGCAAATTCTCTAATATCAGGTATATCTATGGCTGTTCAACTTCTATGTATTTTAATAGGTTCGTATTTTGTTATCAATGGTCACATTACAACGGGTGGACTTATTATGGCAGTACAGATTTTAAACTCTGTATTTTACCCTATACAGGATATTTCTGCAAATATGAACTTGATGAAATCTGTAAAAACCTTAAGAGACAAGATTGAAAGATTCTTAATTAGAGAAGATAGCAACAAAAAGCCTGTTGAAAAGGGAGACATATTATTAGAGAATGTTTCTCTTTTGCTTGGAGATAAAAAAGTGTTAAATAATTTTGGATATGAATTCAAGGAAGGAAATTCATATATTATTGTGGGCGAATCTGGTTGTGGTAAGAGTACTTTAGCAAAGTTGATATCTGGATTTTACTCAAATTTTGATGGACAGATTAAGTATAATGGAGAGCTTTTAGAAAATATTGATACTAGTTCTATATCAAATGTTATAAGATATATAAGCACTAAAACATATGTAATCAACAACAGTTTGAAAGAAAATATCAGGATGTATAGAGATTATACTGATGAACAAGTAATAGAGGTGGCAAGGCGACTTGGTTTTGATGATTCTATTATTATGAAAGATGAGTTAGGACATGGCGGAAAGTTTATATCTTCTGGAGAATATCAGAGAATAGCAATCGCAAGGGCAATGATAGAAAATCCTTATTGCGTGATACTTGATGAGCCAACTGCTAACCTTGATAAAGAAAATACAAAAAAGATTCAAGACATAATAAAAAATATAGAAGCACCGATAAAAATAGTAATCAGCCATGATTATGACGAAGAATATCTAAGCTCATTCGATCATGTACTAGATATGACAGGAGTATTGATGGACTAACATAAGCAGTAGATATTTCTAAATATTTTAAGATAAAAACGAATATACAATATGACTATAGTATGTAGTCTTTATTGTGATATATTTGTATAACAAGGACATTAGAAGATTAAATAATAGGAGGATTCCATGTTTGTATAACAACAAATATGGAATTTTTTGTTGTATAATGTTGGTATATAAAATATAAATATTAGAAGTAATGTATATTTGAAAAACAAAAGTTATATTATATTTATTGCTTTTTAAACTATACCATGATAAAATGAATTTACAATATAGCAAACAACAAACTTTAAAAATATACTTAATAAATTATATAATATTATGAGGAGAATAATAATGATGAAGAAAATTAAGCCAATTAAAGAAAAAACAAAAGTTAAAGATAGATATAGCCAAGGTAAATGACGCGAATAGAATTGATTACAATGGTAATTCCGTTTTTGATAAACTGTGTTATAGAAAATATTATCAATTCCTTGCGATGATGTTAAAAAATATATAAGGAGGTCAGTTATGAAAAATATATATAAGATGATTTTTAGAATAAAAGATGTATTTATTTCAAATGTTGTTGTATATTTTTTAGTGTTTGTCATATTGTTATCTTCAATATTTTACAATTACGCAATATATACAAATCGTGTTAATTTTGAAAAGAGCATCTCAGGGAACACATCTTTTATCGTAAAAGAAAATAAACATACAACTATTGATGACTTAAAAAAGAAGGGGTTTATTAATGAAATTGGAGTGCTAAGATATATAGATTCAAGTGACTCTAAAGATTTTGTACCGATGAATTTATTTAACTATGATGAAGGATTTATAAATATAAATAATTCTAAGATTATAAAAGGTAACCCACCAAAGAGTGATGATGAGATTGTGTTAGAGAAATGGACTCTTCCTATGTTTGGCAATCCAAGGATTGGAGATATGATAAGTATTCCTTTATATAAAAAGCACACTACAAAAGAGTATAAAATTGTTGGTATTGTAGAAGACGTCAACTATAATAAGATCAAAGGAAGTGTTGCAGCATATATATTAGAACCGGAGTCAGCACATGATGCAACTAATACTCTTTTATTTTTGGGAGTAGATAATAGAAAAAATGCCATAGAACTTACAAACTATATAAAGACTAATATCAAAGATAGGGGTATGTACAAAGAAGAAACTCTAGCTGCATTGTATAAGGAAGACAGTAATAAGACTATATTAGTATATTCTGTAGTCGAGAGTGTTATTTTATTAATGATTTTAATTGGTGTATTTACAATAAATAGAGATAAGCTATATAGACTGAGTTCTACACTGAAGATTCTTGGAATAAGTAGAAAAGATCATTCTCTAATTCTATTTGTAAGCCAAGTGATATATGCGGTAGTCGGATTTGTGCTGGCTTTTATAACATGTAGATTTGTTACATTGCCTGCATTGGAAAAGATATACTCAGGCATAAACTTATATGGACTAATTGATCGTAACTTTTACCTTAGTATACTAATAGTATTCCTTAATCCTATCATTATGTATCTTATTTCAAATTATATGCTTAAGAAAAATCATATGGATTTGTCTGCAAAGAGAAATAAAGAAATCAGTAGAGCCTTGACTAGAAGAATTAAAAAGGGTCGTTTAAAAAGAGGAAGATATAGACTAGAAAAAACAATAGAGGAAAAACTCGTATTTCTTTTCATTGATTCTTATAAGTATAAGCTTGTTTTTATGTCTGTGATAATAGCTATCTGTAGTTCTGTTTTTTTAACATTCGCTTACAACGAAATGGAAATTAATAAGCAATTAAAAGCGATTTTTTCCACATCTGCATTTAAGAATAGTTTTGAAATAACAATTCCTCCTACAAGTAACATGAATATAGGTATAAGTGGTAAGGATGTAGACTATTTCAAGGATATAAAGATAAATAAAAACAATACTCTTGGTGATAAGATAAGTTCTTATCAGGAGATGTATTGTAAAATGTTTGTAAACAACAACGAAATCAAGGACTTGAAATACATACAGGAAAAATCAAATTCTCCATATGTAAAAAATGTTCTAAAAGGAGTATTAAAGAAAGGTAGGAATCAAAGTATATTAAAGTTCACCTTATTTGGAGTAGGTGAAAATGAACTTAAAAAGTTTGGAATAACTGAAAAAGAACTTGGTAACAAGGCAATATTATATATGCCAAAAGGGAAAAAAATACTAGGGTATAAAGCAGGAGATACTATAGAATTTACATATCCTAAAAATTATGTACTTGGTGAAAGTTATTTTACTACAGAGACTTCAAATGCAGATAATGTTAAAGTACAAATAGGAAAAATTGTTGATTTTAATATAGCAGATACAAACTACTATGTATCGAATAACTTTCCAAATGTGATAGTATCTAATAATACATTCAAGAAATTAACTGGAGTTGACACATATAGAAATGTAGTAATAAATACGAATAAGGAAGAATCATTACTTTTAGAAAATACTGTGAACAAGGTTTTTTCAAAATATAATAATATAAGCATAATAAATAAAATAAAAGAGAGGGATTTGTTTGAACAGCAAGCAATGTTGATTACTAAAGCAGGTAAATATGTTAGCTTAATTATACTATTTTGCATATTGATGAACTTGTGTAATTTAATCATTAGTGAATATATACAGAGAAAAGAAATATATAATAAATTGTATGTGATAGGCATGAGTAAGAAAATGATAAAGGCAACAAGCTTGAAAGAATCTCTAATAATATCAGTTCCAATAGCAGTTATGTTAACAGTTATTTCACTGATAATTCAGGTTGTGTATTATAATAAATATGTTGTGTTGTTTACACAAAATCCTAGCTTTAAGATATATTGGAACTATTACGCTTTTGTTATCGTTCTAATAGTATCAGTCTCTGTTTTATCAAGAAGTATAGGACTTAGATACGTATTTAATACCAAGAGATAAAGAGTATACAATTTACTTATCTTAAATAATTTATTTATAATTGAAAAATGAGGTGATATTATGAAATGTTTAATAGCAAACGGAGTTAAAAAATACTTTGGAAAAGGCGATAGCATAGCAAAGGCAGTCGATGGCATTAATTTAGAAATAGAGTCAGGAAGGTTTACCGCAATAGTAGGTACTAGTGGATCTGGAAAAACGACTTTGCTTCACTGTTTAGCTGGATTAGACAGCCCTACTGATGGAAAAGTTATGCTTGAAGATACGGATATATACAAGCTAAATGATGATGAACTGTCTAGAATTAGAAGACAAAAATTTGGATTTATATTTCAAAACTTCAACCTTATACCAGTTCTTAATGTTTATGACAACATAGTTCTTCCTGTACAGCTAGATGGAAAAAAAGAAGATAAGGAATATATACAGTCGATCATAAAGAGAGTTGGTCTAGAAAATCAAGTAAAGAAATTTCCAAATCAGCTTTCTGGTGGACAGCAGCAAAGAGTTGCTATAGCAAGGGCACTATCTAATAAACCGGCGATAATATTTGCAGACGAACCAACAGGAAACCTTGATAGTAAGACTACAGGAGAGGTAATGGATCTACTAAGAGATACAGTAAATGAATTTAACCAAACCCTGCTTATGATCACACATGACGACAGCATAGCTAAGATGGCAGATAGAGTAATTACAATAAATGACGGAAAAATAGTTAAAGATGAAGTCAAGTAACATATCTAAATTTTTACTAAAACTGTTTTCTATAAACAAAAAAATTATATAAAATTCTGTTCAACATATGTTGAACAGAATTTTAAATAAATCAGTATATAATCTATCTTCTAGGTTTTGCTTCATAAGTAGTGTGAAGCAATTCATGTGCTTTTTCACTTCCAGGATATCCTAAAAATTCCTTATAAAGTTTTTGTATATGTTCATTTTCATATGATCTTCTTTTAATTTTCATCCTATCTTCTCTATATAACCCCTCAGCACGTTTATTTAAAATAGATATGTCACCATGGTGATATGGTTGTCCAGCACCACCTATACACCCTCCAGGGCATGCCATGATTTCAATGGCATCGTAATGTTTTTCTCCAGATCTTATGCTATTAAGTAATTTTCTGGCATTTCCAAGTCCGTTGGCAACGGCAATTTTAACTGGTGTACCATCTATATCTACAGTGGCTTCTTTTATACCGTTTATACCTCTTAGCTCATTAAATTCAATTTCTTGAAGATCTTTTCCTGTTATCATATTATAAGCAGTTCTTACAGTTGCTTCAATAACACCTCCAGTAGCTCCAAAGATAACACCCGCTCCTGTAGATTCACCCATAGGATCATCGAATTCTTCATCTTCTAATTCTGTGAAGTTTATGCCCATTTCTTTTATCATAACAGCTAATTCTCTTGTTGTGATTACAATGTCGACATCTCTGTTTCCGTTCTTATTCTCTAGTTCATTTCTAGCAGCCTCATATTTTTTTGCCACACAAGGCATAACAGATACCAATATAATATCTTCAGGGTTTAGATTTAATTTTTCTGCCAAATAAGTTTTAGTTATTGCACCGAACATTTCATGAGGAGATTTTGCTGAACTTGGAATATCTAGCATATCAGTAAATGAATGTTCAAAGAAGTTTACCCAACTTGGACAACAACTTGTAAGTATAGGTAGTTTTCCACCATTAGTAAACCTATCCACAAATTCAGTCGCTTCCTCCATAATAGTGAGATCAGCTGCAAAATCAGTATCAAATACCTTTTCAAAACCAAGTTTTCTAAGAGCTGCTACCATTTTACCGGTAACTTGACTACCAGCAGGCATAGAAAACTCTTCTCCTAAAGCAACTCTAACTGCAGGTGCTGTCTGAACAAATACATGTTTTTTTCTATTAAATGCAGACCATACTTTGTTTATATTGCTGACTTCTGTAAGGGCACCAGTAGGACAGACTGCCAAACATTGACCACAGAAGGTACAAGTAGTTTCATCCATAGGTATATTAAATGCTGAACCTACAGAAGTATCAAAGCCTCTACCAATATTTGTAAGAGCATTACATGTTTGAATTTCAGAGCACATTGTAATACATCTCTTACATAGGATACATTTATTTTGATCTCTTACAATAGAGTAACTATTATCATCGATTTTGAATTGAGACTTTTCTCCCTCATAATTTATTTCTCTTATACCTAAGTCGTGTGCTAGAGTTTGTAATTCACAGTCAAGATTTCTTGGACAAGTTAAACAGCTATTAGGATGATTTGACAATAGCAACTCAACTATTGTTCTTCTAGCATTTACAGCCCTAAATGAATCAGTAAGAATTTCCATTCCTTCTTTACATGCTGTAGCACAAGCTGGCAATAGTTTTGATGAATTTGCCTGTTCTACAACGCATACACGACAGGCAGCAAGTTTGTTGTGAAATTTCACCTCATGAAGATTTAGGTGACAAAGAGTAGGAATCTTTATTCCGATAGATTTTGCAGCATCTAGAATAGTAGTTCCTTTTTCTACACTTATATCAATACCATTTATTTTAAGATTAACCATAAATATTTCCTCCTAGAATACATTTATTGCCGATACAGGACATCCATTATAGCACGCACCGCAACGAATACACTTATTTTGATCTATATGATGCATCTCTTTGACTGAACCTGAAATACATTCAACAGGACATTTTCTAGCACATTTTGTACAACCAATACACCTGTCAGTGATTTCATAATGAAGTAATTTTTTACAAGTCTTAGAACGACATCTTCCCTTTGTATGTTCCTCATATTCGTGTATGAAGTATTTAAGGGTAGATAATACTGGGTTAGGTGAAGACTGACCTAGACCGCATAGAGAGGTATCACAAATTACATGACTCAAATCCTCTAGCTTGTAAACATCGTCCATGCTTCCTTTTCCAGCTGTTAGCCTATCCAAAATTTCATACAATCTTTTGTTTCCAATTCTACATGGTGTACATTTTCCACAAGATTCATCTACGCTAAATTGAAGGAAGAACTTAGCTATATCCACCATACAATCGTTTTCATCCATGACAACCATTCCTCCAGATCCCATGATAGAACCGATTTCTTTTAGAGATTCAAAGTCTACTTTAGTATCAAAAAGTTCTCTAGGAATACAGCCACCAGATGGACCTCCTGTCTGAACTGCCTTTGCCTCTTTGCCGTCTTTAATTCCTCCACCTATTTCATATACTATTTCATTGATTGTCATACCCATTGGAACTTCAACAAGACCTGGCTTATTAATCTTACCTACAAGTGCAAATACCTTAGTTCCAGTAGATTTTTCGGTACCTATAGATGAATACCAATCAGCTCCTTTTTCAAAAATTATAGGAATGTTTGCAAGGGTTTCAACATTATTCAAAACAGTTGGCTTCATCCAAAGCCCTTTAACGGTACTTCTAAATTCCTTATTTCTAGGCATACCTCTTTTGCCTTCAATAGATTCCATAAGTGCAGTACCTTCTCCACAGACGAAGGCACCAGCTCCAAGTCTAAGATCTATATCAAAAGAAAAGTCAGAACCTAGGATATTATTTCCTAAAACCCCAATTTCTTTTGCCTTGTGTATAGCTGTAAGTAGACTTGCAACAGCCTTTGGATATTCAGCACGGACATAGATAAATCCTTTTGTGGCACCTACTGCATAGGCGCATATTGCCATTCCTTCTATTACAGAGTGTGGATCACCTTCTAGAATAGATCTATCCATGTAGGCTCCAGGATCTCCTTCATCGGCATTACAGATAACATATTTTTGATCATCGTCTGTTTTGTAGGCGCCTTCCCATTTTTTTCCAGTAGGGAAACCGGCTCCACCACGTCCCCTCAAACCTGATTTTTTCATCTCTTCTATAATGAATTCTCTATCGTTTCTCTGTAGTAATTTTGCTAATGAAAAATATCCTCCAAGTGAAATGTAATCTTCTATCGATTCAGGATCGACTATATCGTAATTTTTAAGAGCTATTCTTGTTTGTTTTTCGTAATATTCACCTTTTAGTCTTATATTATCTCCATCTATAATATACTTATCTGGATCTTTAGACAATCTATCTAAAAGTAGAGGTAGGTGATGATTTTTTATATCTATTAAAACTTGATTATTCATTTTTCATTTCCTCCTGCTTTAATTTTTTGATTAGTCCTTTTACATCTGATTTTTTAAATCTAGGATACACATCGTTATTTACTAAGACTACAGGGGCTTCACTACAGGCGCCTACACATCTAGTATCTACTATTGAAAACTTCATATCTTCAGATGTTTCTCCAACTCCTATCCCAAGTTCATTTATAAATTCATCTAGGATATCTTGAGCTCCATTTACATAACAGGCAGTACCCATGCATACACTGATTGCATACTTTCCCTTAGGAACAAAGGTGAATTGGGCGTAGAATGTTGCCACTCCATATATTTCAGAAGTAGGTATTCCTAACTCATCTGAAATTATGCCAACGATTTCCTGAGGTATATAACCAAAAGTACTTTGTGCTTCTTGCAATACAGGCATTAAAGCTCCCTTTATATTTCTATTTCGATCTATAAAGTCTAAAAAACTATTGATTTTTTCTCGATTTTCATTCATATCGAATTTGAACATAATATAACCTCCATACTTACTGATTTAATTTTAGCATATTATAAATAATTAATATAATTATAAAAATTGTTATAATTATATTAATTATTATACTATACATTCAATTAATTTACTATAAAAAACTTAAAAAAAATATAGATAATAATACTTATTATCATTAAAATAACAATAAAGTGTAGTTTTATTGTTATTTTAATAATTATATGATATAATTTTTACGAGAAAATGTTTTACATAATTTTTTGGATTAAATTATAATCTATTTTTAGGAGGAGTTTTAAAATGAAGAGAAGAATTTCGTTAGTACTTGCGTCAATACTTGTTATGTCAACATTGACTGCTTGTGGAAACAATGTATCTAAGAAAAATGATGAAAACCAATCAAACAAAAAAACTGTAGAGGTTAGAGTAGAAGCCTTAAAGGGACCTACTAGTATGGGTATGGTCAAGATGATGAATGATTCAAAAAAAGCAGAGGGAAACGTAAAATACGATTATAAGATAGCAGGAGCTGTAGATGAGGTAATACCTGATATTGTAGGTGGAAAGGTAGATATAGCGGCTGTTCCATCGAATCTTTCTTCTGTTTTATACAATAAGACAAAGGGAAAGGTAGTTACCCTTGCAATTAATACACTAGGAATACTGTATATTGTTGAGAATGGATCTAATAATATACATAAGGTTTCAGATTTAAAAGGAAAAACTATATATTCTAGTGGAAAGGGAGCGACTCCAGAAATAGCACTTAATTATATATTGGAAAAGAACGGACTTAAACCACAAAAGGATGTTAAGATAGAGTATAAGTCAGAGCATACAGAATGCTTACAGGCATTGTTGAAGAACAAGGACTCAATAGCTTTACTTCCACAACCTTTTGTTACAGTTGCAAAAACAAAGGCTCCAAAGTTAAAAATAGCCTTAGACTTGAATAAGGAATGGAATGATGTAAATAAGGACTCAAAGGATAAGTCAAATATGATAACAGGGGTATTAGTTGCTAGAAAGGATTTTGTCGAAAAAAATGGTCCTATAGTGAGTGAATTCTTGAAAAATTACAAGTCTTCAATAGAGTTTACAAATAAGGATGTTGATAAGGCAGCCAAGTTTATAGGAGAATATAAGATAGTTCCAACTCCAATAGCGAAGAAGGCTATACCTCATTGCAATATTACATTTATAGATGGAAATGAAATGAAGGATAAGCTAAGTGCTTATTTGAATGTATTATATAATGCCAATCCAAAATCAATAGGAGGTAAAATGCCAGGTGAAGATTTCTACTATATTTCACAAAACTAGGATAGAAAAATTAATATCTATATTATTTTGGGTAATTATATGGGAAATATTAAGCATAGTAGTAAATCAGGAGATACTTTTGGTATCTCCTTTTTCTGCTATAAGAAGACTTTTTGAATTAGGACTTCAATCATATTTTTGGAAGTCAATTCTATATTCCTTCATCAAAATCTCTGCTGGTTTTTTATTCGGAATAATTGTGGGTATGGTATTTTCTATAATATCTTCCTATTATAGATGGTTTAGGGCAATTATAGAGCCACTTGTAAGTTCAATGCAGGCAATTCCAATAGTTTGTTTTATAATTTTATGTCTGATATGGATAGAATCGAAAAACCTATCTATATTTGTTTCTTTTTTGGTAGTGTTTCCCGTTGTATACAGGAATATGATAAGAGGGATAATGTCGATAAATACAAGTTTGAAAGATGTTTCAAAGGTTTATAAGGTATCTAAATATAGAGAAATTAGATACATATACATGTCTGAAACAGCGCAGTATTTAAAAAGTAGCATAGATATTGCTGGAAAAATGTGTTGGAAGGCAGGAATTGCAGCAGAAGTAATAGGAATACCAAAATTTTCGATAGGAGAAAATTTATATAATGCAAAAATATACTTAAGTACGCCAGATTTGTTTGCGTGGACAATTGCGATTTTAATAGTTAGTGTATTATTTCAACGAATAATATTAAAAATAGCAGAAATATTAATTAAAAAGATAAACCTAGGTTAGAGGAATCTAAAAAAAATGGATTAATTACTTAGAAATAAAAGGTTGAACTGAAATGAAAAAAGGGGGGATTGGATTACAAATAAAAAGATTAAAATTAAATAAAAATGAAATTAATCGCCTTAAAAAATTATTATATCATAATGAGAGGAAGTTGTATTTATGGATATTGTTTTAGAAAATATCTACAAAGAATTTAAGGATAAGTGCATATTTGAAAGGGCAAATTACATCTTTAAGGACAAGAATATTAGTTTCATATTGGGGCCTTCAGGTGTAGGAAAAACAACGCTGTTGAAAATACTAATGGGATTAGAGACAATAGAAAATGGAAAAATAAAAGGAATAGATAATAGAAAAATATCGGCAGTTTTTCAAGAGGATGCGTTTTGTGAGGAAATGAGTTGCATCAATAATATAAGGCTAGTACGTAGAAACATAGATCGAGAAAAATTAGAAAATTATTTTAAAAAAATGGATATGCTTGACTACATAGATAGACCAGTAAAAAATTTAAGCGGTGGAATGAAAAGAAGATTGGCTATTATAAGAGCTATGGCATATAATGGAGATACATACATAATGGATGAGCCTTTTAAGGGACTTGATGAAGAAACTAAGAAAACAGTAATAGATTTTCTCCTTGAAAATATAAGAGAAAAAACGGTTATAATAGTAACTCATGATTTGGAGGAGGTAGAATATATAAAAAAATCTAGAGAGTGCGATATTTATTACTTAAATCCCGTTAATAGAAATAATAAACAATGAAATGTATGATTATACTGAAAGAAATACAAGTCAATAAACAATAAATTGTACTCTATATGGAAATAAATATAATCTAATGAAAGATAAAATAAATATATGTATATGGAGATTCATAATATTATAGTTAAAAAACGTAGATTAATATAAAATTCAATCTACGTTTTTTTAATTTTTTTGCAATCTATACTAAAAGTTTCTAGTATGAAAATATATGGTATCGATATCCCTAGTATGTTGATATATCAAGTATTTTTTGCAACAAAAAAATAAATTAATATCTTATAATATACAGATAGATATGATATAATATATTTTATTAATAGATATAGAAAAATAAGATGAAAAGTAGATATACATAAAATTATTATGGATTTGATACTATGATTGGTCAAAAAACATAAAAATTATAAGTCTGTATATCTTTATAGTTGTATATTTAAATAATATTAAATACATTGAATTTCTAATATATTAAATAGTATTTATTTTAAGGGGTGTTAAATATGAAAGGTAGGTTTTATAAGAACAAGGAAGTAATCGCAAAGATAGGTTTGATGATTGCTTTAACGATGACGGTTTGTACATATAACGGTATTAAAAATGAAGTACACGCAGATACGACTTCAATATCTACAAGTGCGAGCCATGAGGATAATTTCAAATATTTATCAGATTTGTCTTATAGTGATAGCAAGTCTGGATGGGGACCTATACAGATAAATAAGAGTATTAGAGAAAAAAAGATATCTCTTAGAATAGGTCAATCAAATGTATTGTTTAATAAAGGTATAGGCATACATGCTCCGGGTTATGTTGAATATGATGTAAGCCAATATGTGTCTGAAGGATATAATAAATTATCTGGTTTTGCAGGTATGGATACTGAGTCGGGACAAAGTGATGGTGCAGGACTTGAAATATATCTTTACAAAAATGGAGGATATGAACTAGCATTTTCTACTGGAAAATTGTATCCATCATTGAGTGCAAAAAGTTTTGATCTAGACCTTGAAGGAGTGTCTAAGATAAAATTTGTAACACTATCTATGGGAAATAATGGTGCCGACCATACTGAGTTTGCAAATGTAAAACTATATAAGTCTGGGGAAACGGCTGCAGGAAAAGAAGATCCTGTAGCACAAGGTCCTACTTCTGTAAATTTTAAAACAGAAGAGGAGTATTACAACATCCTAAAAAAAGATATACCTAATGTAAGTTCATTTGATATAAACAGTGCAAGTGAAAGCGTGAAAAAAGATATACTGGAAGCGGAACTTACTAGAAGAATAGGTTTCAATCTTAATGCATTTGCAAGTATAGATCCTGCGATTGCTAGAGGACTTAATGTATTGGAAAACAATCAAAGTCTATTGGAATTATTCCTAACAGGTGGTAAGCCAGATGGATCGTATTCAGAGGCATTAAAAGTCCTTGGCAGGTTGTATGATAAATATGGAGCAGATATAAATGACCCTCAAAATGGAAAGCTTTACGAAAAGATGATGGCTGCGATATCACTTACTCATTCAACAACTGTAAAACTATGGACTAATAGTACACAGCCATCTGATCCATTAGTTAGATACAAGATGTTTAAGGATTTGTATACAGAAGGAAAGTTAATAAACAGTGATATGTTCAAAAACCTAAACGTAGACCTAATGAGATGGATTGTAGGTGCACAGATAGATGATGAAGAGATACCATGGTTAAATAGCTATGTAAGAAGAAGATCTGGAGATTCAGCACTTAAGCTAAATCCATATGACTACATAACCTATAACATGAGATTTAATTACAACAAACCAGAATTCTACGACCCAGAAAAAAAGGCTCAGTGGAATGAAAAGTACGGAATTGATGGATTATCATATGGTATAAGCGGAAACAATAAACTATGGATGGTATTTGAATCTGGAGCAGTTTGTGGTGGTATATCAAAGACAGGAACTAATATAAGACAGGTTTTTGGAGAACCGGCAACTGTTATAGGTCAGCCAGGACATGCAGCTTACTTGATATATTCTGAATCAAATGGTAAGGGAACATGGAGTATAGGAAATAACATATATGGATTTGCCAAATCTGAAAAAGGCGAGAGAATGCCACTAGATTGGCCAGGTGTTTGGAATACTAGATCATATACTAGAGATAAGTATATGGTAAACTATATATTCATAATACAAGCGGCTCTAGATGACAAGGAAAACTTATTGAAGGCACAGTATTACAATATGTTGGGAGAGGTATTTTTCAAAAATGACGATTTGAAAAATGCACAGGCTTCATTTAAGAAAGGATTGGACGTACAAAAGATAAACATAGATTCATTGATGGGTCTATTGAGATCGTACAAGATGGATCCTGATACAACTGATGAAAATTATAAGGAAATGGCAGATCTTGTTTTAGAAAATTACAAAAACTTCCCAATGCCTATGAGTGATATGCTGTTCCAGATAAATAGAAACTTTAAAAACAATGTTTTAAAGACAGAATATGATATGAAGGAATATGCAGCATTAAATGCAGCTAAGGATATGCCTAATAATCAATATATACAGGCTAATTTTGCAAGAGAAGAGGCTAAATACCTATTAGGAGATAAGAAAAACGACCCACTTGCAACCTTCTCATTTGATGGTGATAAGGCAGATACAATAATAATAAATCCTAAGTACAAAGCCTATGGAATAAGAGTTAGGTATAGTTTAGATGGTGGAAAGACATTTAAGGAATCTAATGAATATGAAATAAAGCTATCACCTGAAGAAATAAAAGAAATCACTGCAGATAATAATATCATTGTAGGATTGGTTGGAACTAATGAAACATATACGATAGACATAGTACCAGGAGAAAGTACAAGAGACAAGGTATACCTAAATGATAAAGAAGATAGGGTATATGGAGATTTGAGGGGATTAATGTACTCATTGGATGAAGGTGAAACTTGGCATAATTACGATGCAAGCAAAGATGGAACAGACTTTGGACCTGAAGAAAGAAACGTAGAATTTAAGTACGCAGCTAGAGGAAATATGCTAGAGGGGCCTGTTACAATTAAAAGACTTAGTGCAGATGCTAACGATGGATATGTAAAATTGAAGCATTTAACGCTTGAATCAGTGTCAAGTGAGCAAGGAGATACTAAAAAATATTTATTAGACGGAATGTTTGATAATATATGGCATAGCAAATATTCAGGAGATGATAAGAGAGAAGTCGTAATAAAAATGGATCATCCGAGATTTATAAAGAAGGTTGATTTATACGTTAGAAGTGATAGTCAAAATGGTAGACCTAAGGATGTATCTATATTTGTATCAAATGATGGACAAAACTGGGGTGATGCAGTTGCAGAAGTAAACAACTTCCCAGATAATGCTAATATGAAGACTATAGATATTCAAAATCCTAAGCTAGGTAGCTATATAATGATAAAGGCAAATCATACATATGGACATACAAGTGGAGAGATAGACAAGTTCTTTACACTTAAAGAGGTAGAACTTTATGAAAATAAGGATATGCTAAAAGATGAAATGGCAAAAAATGTATCTATAGATTATTCAAATAGAGATTTGACTAACCAAGATGTTGTTGCCACACTTAATTTACCAGAAGGATACACAGTAGAAGGTGATAAAACTCATACATTTACAGAAAATGGTAAATTCACGTTTAAATATAAGGACAACCTAGGCCAAGAGCATACGAAAGATGCAGAGGTAAAATGGATAGATAAGGTATTGCCAACAGCAGAAGTAGTTTATGATAAAACTACTGAAACAGATGGAGATGTATGCGCAAGCCTTACAAACTTCAACAAAGAAGGAATAACAGTAACAAATATGCCAGTAGGTGAAAATGGAAAACAGGCACAGTGCTATACATTTAATGAGAATGGAGAATTCGAATTTAATTTGGTAGATAAGGCTGGAAATACAAATAAGATAAAAGCTGTAGTTACATGGATAAAGTCAAATAAGGAAAAGTATGTAGAAAAATCTGTTGTAGATGCAGAAATTGCTAAGTATGAAGCTATAAAATCTAGCGACCTTTACAAAAAATCAGATCAAGAGCAAAAAACTAGGTTTGACAGTGAATTGGAAAAACTAAAGGCCATAAATACAGAGACTAACATAAAGAAATCTGATTACGATGCTGTAGTTACTCAATTAGAAAGTGCAAAAAACCTTCTAAATGGAAAGGAAAAAGTAAAGGCCGAGTTGGAAGATTTATTGGAAACTTGTACAAATATGATAAATGATCCAAGATTTTCTAAGGTAAAAGAAGGAGATAAGTATACATTTGCTTGTAGTTGTGCTAGAAACGTATGTGGAAATAAAGAGGTAACAGTAGAAGCCTTGGAAGACAATATTAGCAAGTTGAAAATAGTTAAATCAGATTTGGAGTCAGAATTTGTAAGAATAAACAATGAGGCAAGTGTAGAAGCTAATAAAGAAGCAAATAATACAGATGCATCAAAACCTTCTACAGGAGAAGAAAATACTTCTAATGATAAAACTCATGAAACAAATAAAGAAGAGGTTACACATCCAGAAAAGACACCAGAAGTAAGTGAGTCAACACAACCAAGTAATACTACTTCAGAATCTGGAAAGGATGATTCTTCACATACAGGAGGAAGTAAAAATGAGTCTACGCATCCAGAGAACAAACCTACAGAAACTGGAAAAGAAGAAGTTACACATCCAGAAAAACAACCTGTAGTAAACGAAGGTACACATTCAGATAATAAGCCAATAGAATCTGAAGCGACAGGTATTACACATCCAGAAAAACAACCTGTAGTAAACGAAGGTATACATTCAGATAATAAGCCAATAGAATCTGAAGCGACAGAAATTACACATCCAGAAAAAACGCCAGCAGTAAGTGAGACTACACATCCTGGTAACAATCCTTCAGAAACTGGAAAGGATAATACACCTTCAGGAAGTCAAGTTTCTCCATCTACAGACAGCGAAGGTCCAAAAACAGATAGAGATGCAAATGTAGTGCCACCTAAGGATGCAACAACACCTGGCAATACGACAGCTAATAAGGAATCAGAAAAAACAAATACAACAGCTACAGAAGAAAATGTAAAACCAGAAAAAACAAATCCTTCTGTAGGGAATACAGCTAACAATGTCGGTGAAAACACAGTGAATAATATACCAAGTAGCGATGTAGGTAATAATTCTTCTGTTGCAGTTGAAAATGTGTCACCACAGCCTAAGATAGATAGACCATCTATAGGTACAAATAGCGTAGAGTATTTGTTGAAATCTGACATAGATAAAACAGCTACTATATTAGATAACGTAATATCTAAAGATAGAAAAATATATAGGATATCTGGAAGCAATAGATATGATACATCAATAGAAATATCAAAGAGATACTTCAAGCATGCAGATCATGTTGTAATTGCAAGTGGAAATAATGAAGCCGATGCCTTATCTTCAAGTTTATACTCAAAGATGTTAAAAGGACCAACTCTATTGTCTAACACAACGTCAGTAGATAATTCTTTACTAAAAGAATTAGAAAGATTGGGATGCAAGAAGATAACAATTGTAGGTGGTCAAAACAGTATATCTGATAAGGTTGTAGACCAACTAAAAGAAAAAGGCTATGAAATAAATAGAATCTCAGGAAAAAATAGGGTTGAAACGTCTAAAATGATAGTAGAAGATATACTAAATAAGACAAAAGCAAAGACTATAATAGTTGCAAACCCTGACAGTATGGCGGATTCATTAGCAGTATCATACATGTCTAATAAAAAAGATATACCACTACTTCTATCTAATAACGTAGATGAAATAAATAATCTAATTAAGACATATGGATTAAAGAAGGTTATAATTGTAGGTGGTGTAAACATAGACAATGAAAAAATTGACTCTGAACAAGTTCAAATAATAAAAGGTAAGGATAGATATGATACATCAAAACAGATATATGACAACCTTAATGTTGGAAAAAATAGCAATATAGTATTGGCTAATGGAAAAAACTCTATTGATGCACTATCATATGGAGCAGTATCTTATCTACAGGATGCACCAATACTATTGGTAGAAAAAAATAACCTTCCTTCATCAGTTAAGGATACTATAAAAGATTCAGAGGGGAATATAATAATCCTAGGTGGAGAAAACACAATAAAATAGTATATATTTTATAAGAAAAACTATGGTAAACATTTTAATTTTCATGATAAAGAATACGACAAACAGTATAATATCCATGAATACGAATACGGTAAATTATATTATTATCATAAAAAAACACGATAAGCAGTATAATCATTGTGAAAAAAATACAGTAAACAGTATAATTTCCATGAGAAATAGTGAATACACATAGTATATATATAAAGAGCCTATGAAAATTAACTAAACTCTCGATTGATAGAAAAACTATCAATTGGGAGGTAGGTTAATACATAGGTTCTTTTTTATTAATCGATATTAATACCCCACGTCTAAAGCAATTTTTGTACATAATTAATCCAATACCCCACGTCTAAAGCAATTTTTGTACATAATTAATCGATATTAATACCCCACGTCTAAAGCAATTTTTGTACATAATTACATAGATTTTTTAGACTAACCAATTATCGTGATTATATGATATACGATATCTTTTTAGTTACAATTCATATATGTACGCAATAAAATGAAAAAATTGGGTATTACCTAGATTGACAAAAGAAAAGGAGGAAAATGAATGATTTTTAACTTAGCAAATTCAATATGTATAATAATAGGGAGTCTTATAGGTGTTTTGTTGAAAAAAGGCATACCTGAAAGAATAAAAAACTCACTTATAAGTGCAATGGGACTATGTGTATTATTGATTGGAATCTCTCTTGCACTAAAGGGCAATAACATACTTATAATTGTTCTTTCTGTAGCAGTAGGAACGTTGATAGGTGAGTTTTTAGATTTGGATACAAAGATTAATACCTTAGGTGAAAAATTACAGGAAAAATTTAAAGACTCAGACAATGCAAGATTTGCTGAAGGTTTTGCCACAGCCAGCATACTATTTTGTGCAGGAGCTATGGGAGTAGTCGGTTCACTAAATGTAGGACTTAGTGGAAATGGAGATACATTATTGGTAAAGGGGCTAATAGATGGAGTAATAGCATCTTTATTTGCTACAGCCTTTGGTATTGGAGTATTGTTCTCATCAGTCAGCGTATTTATATATCAGGCGGTATTTATAATACTTGCAAGTATTCTAAGTAAGTACCTAGGTCCAGAGGTAATAGCATCTGTAAATGGTGTTGGTGGAATAACAGTAATAGGAATAGGTCTAAACCTTTCTATAAAATCGGATATAAAGGTGGCAAACATTGCACCAGCAATATTCATACCTATGATACTATCTCTATTTGGAATACATTAGAAATATTTCTACTGTTAATACATCAAAATAAAGAGAATAATCTTTTGCAAAATCTCGAGTTTGACACTTTAAAAGTAAAAAAACCTCTGTAAGTCTTTAAATTAAAA
>F241_Great_Cormorant__coassemble_611_pt1 | contig 20063 bp, 16 predicted proteins | sample F241_Great_Cormorant__metabat2_high_PE_009 | metagenome-assembled genome bin F241_Great_Cormorant
TAGACTTATTTGACAAATTAGCAATATTTTATACCTAGACTTATTTGACAAATTAACAATATTTTATACCTAGGCTTATTTGCCAAATTAACAATATTTTATACCTAGACTTATTTGACAAATTAGCAATATTTTATACCTAGACTTATTTGACAAATTAGCAATATTTTATACCTAGGCTTATTTGACAAATTAGCAATATTTTATACCTAGGCTTATTTGCCAAATTTTATTTCTCTAAATTTATCAACTAGCTCTTCTGTTCTTTTTTTGCAGTCTTCATTATTTAATATTTCAGAAATAACGCATATTCCATCTATATCAAGTCCTCTGATCTCATCCATATTATCTAGTTTTATTCCACCTATACCTAATACAGGAATATGAACCGATTCACATATTCGTTTGACTTCTTCCCTATCTATTATCTTTACATCATCCTTACTCTTTGTCCCAAAAAATGCTCCTACACCAAGGTAATCTGCTCCGTATTCTTGAGCATGTAGTGCTTCTTCAACGTTATGTGCAGATATTCCAACTATCTTAGTATATCCTAAAATCTCCTTACATTTTTCTATCGGCATATCAGATTGTCCTAGGTGAACTCCATCAGCATCAACAGCCAAACATATGTCAATTCTGTCATCTATAACAAACATCGCACCATGTTTTCTGCATATTTCTTTTAGTTTCAATGCCCTATCATAAAATTCTCTAGTAGACAGGTTCTTTTCTCTAAGCTGTACAATTTTTGCCCCACCTTTTATTGATTCTTCTACTGATTCATAAAAATCCTTACCTAAGCAAGCCTTTTCATCAGTTACAAGATACATAGAGTATTGAGATTCTATTGTTTCAACTTCTATCTTAGAAAATTTTTCTATGTCATCTTCATTAAACATATAGATATTGTTCATTAATTCTGTTCTATAACTAGATATTCCTTTTTCATATGGATTTATAGTGCTTGATGCCTTTTCGCCTGAAATGCTCATTGCCAAGATTCCACAGCAAGCGGAAATTAATGGACTGCTACCTCCACCTAATATGCTTCCCACAAGAGATGAAATCATACAACCTGTTCCTGTTATATCAGATAATTTTTCATATCCATTGTATATTTTTATTAGTGTTTTTCCATCTGTGACTATATCTACCTCTCCTGTAACAGCGCAGGTACATCTATATTTTTGTGCTATCTTTATTGCACTATCAATTGAATTTAAACTACTTTCGCTAGAGTCTACACCCTTTGTTTCAACCTCTACACCAGCAAGTGACATAATTTCAGATGCATTCCCTTTTATGACATCGACCTTAACTGAATTTAGAAATTTTAATACAGTGTCATTTATAAATGGTATTGCTCCCATTCCAACTGGATCAAATACTACTGGAACACGATTTTTATTAGCACTTTTTGCTGCCTTTATCATCGTATCCACAGACTGAAGATTAATTATACCGAAATTGATTACCAAAGCATTAGATAATGCTGTCATATCCCAAACTTCTTCATCTCCATCTGCCATTACAGGAGATGCACCTATAGATAAGGTTGCATTTGCACAGTCGTTAATAGTTACAAAATTTGTCAACTGCTCAATTAAAGGCTTTTTATCCCTTGTATCTCTTAGACCTTTTTTTAGTAAATTCAATAAATCATTCTTATTCACAAATGACACCATCCTTTTTTAATTTAGAAAATAACTCTCCCATCGGATTTGTCGGACCACATCCGCTTCCAATATCCAATGAATTTTTTATAGCATTTGTAACAAATACCTTTCCTTTTTCAACAGCCTCTTCAATAGAATATCCTTTTGCAAGATATGAGCATATAGCAGAAGATAGGGTACAACCAGTTCCATGAGTATTTTTTGTATCAATTCTTTTATTGTTGAAGTAAAATACCTCTCCATCTTTTTTTATTAAGACGTCACAGGCATCATTTTCGAGATGCCCGCCTTTTATAAGAACACTTCCCTTTGTATAATTGGATATTTCTTTTCCTATTTCGACCATTTCATCTCTATTAGATATCCTATCTATTCTTTTATCACTTATCTCATGTAATATAGCCCTAGCTTCCGATAAATTTGGAGTTATCAAATCTGCAATAGGAAGCAATTTTTCAACCAAGATTTTTTTAGCTCTGGTAGTCAACAAGTCAAATCCTGAAGTAGAAACCATTACCGGATCTAAAACTATGTTTTTTGGCTTGTATATAGATAACATTTTATATACTGTATCTATGATATCTACATCGGATAACATACCTATCTTTAGTGCATCTACCCTTATATCATCGAATACGGCTCTAAACTGTTTTTCTATCAATTCCTTGCTTACATTTTCCACAGCAGTTACTCCTAGGGTATTTTGAGCTGTAATTGCAGTAATAACACTCATTCCATATACACCACATGCAGCAAATGTTTTTAGGTCTGTTTGTATGCCTGCTCCACCACTACAATCTGAACCTGCTATTGTCAATACATGTTTCATAAATCCCTCCTTTTGAAAATAAACAAAAGTTAATTCATTTAATATATAAGTGTATGCTTATGTATAGTTGCAACATATAGATGTTTTAGTTTGATTTAATTATATATTCTACATCTAACATAGCTTTTTAGAACTTAAAACTATAGTCAAACTTTTTTTCATAATAAAAGAGACATATACCTTGAGTATATGTCTGCGTTAAATTCATTATATAGTCCACCCCTATGGAGTATCCTTTTCTATATCATACAAATCCCTACGCTGGCATTACCCAGATCAGGTCAAAAGGTCAAGAATAACATTCTTATCTCAGCCAATTCATCAGCTCCCTTATATATTATATTTTTTAACAAATTTCTTAATAATTTATTTTCTAACTCGATTATATCAAACTTCATCTAATTTGTAAACATGTATTTTTTTATATATTTAACATTTAGTTAACAATGTTTTAACTAAATATATACGATATATAAATAACTCACTTTATAAATATATTTTACCAAATGCTACCTAGCTATGAACTTATTACAAAATTATGTTTTTTATCAATTATCTAATCCAATGACTAGATATTTTCTAATATATTTAGTTCTGTTTCCTTATCAAAAAAGTGCATTCTATTCATATCTAGTGCTAACGTCATTTCCTGTCCTATATTAATATCATTTCTTGAATCAAATTTGGCTATTATTTGTTGTCCATAAAAATCTAAATAGGCATATATTTCAGATCCCATCAATTCTCTTATTCCTACAGTTGCTTTAAATACACTTTCCTCTGACATATCAATAAATATTTTTTCTCTATGCACATCTTCTGGTCTTATTCCAATCGTGACATTTTTTCCTATATATCCTTTTTCTTCTAGATATTTCGCCTTTCCACCAGGAATCATAAATTTTATTTCATCATTAACTACTGCAAATACACCTTCCAAATTTTTTTCTATACTTACATCAATGAAATTCATTTGAGGGCTTCCTATAAAACCAGCTACAAACTTATTATGTGGTTTATCATACAGTGATTTTGGTTTATCTATTTGTTGTACTTCTCCATCTTTCATAACCACAATTCGATCTCCCATCGTCATGGCTTCGACTTGGTCGTGAGTTACATATATGAATGTAGCTCCTAAATCCTTGTGTAACTTAGAAATTTGTGTTCTCATCTCCGTTCTAAGTTTTGCATCTAGATTAGATAATGGTTCATCCATAAGAAATACCTTTGGATTTCTCACTATAGCTCTTCCTAATGCAACTCTCTGTCTTTGGCCTCCTGACAAAGCTTTTGGTTTTTTATCTAACTGAGTTTCAAGCTGTAGTATTTTGGCTGCATTCATCACCTTTTCTTCTATGATTTTTTTATCTGTTTTTCTCAATTTAAGAGCAAAACTCATGTTATCATAAACTGACATATGAGGATAAAGCGCATAATTTTGAAAAACCATAGCTATATCTCTGTCTTTCGGTTCTACATTGTTAACTACTTTATCATCTATTGTAAGCTCACCTGAAGAAATGCTTTCTAATCCAGCTATCATTCTTAATGTTGTGGACTTTCCACATCCTGATGGACCTACTAATACCACAAATTCTTTATCTTCTATATCAATATTCACATTTTTTGCTGCAGCATATCCATTATCATACACTTTACATATATTTTTTAATTGAACTCTAGCCATATTACTTCCTCTTTTCCTAATAAATACTGATAACCGTATGTATTATAATTATATTTATAACCTATTTTTATTATATAAAATTTTCCATTATAGCTTTTAGATTTAACTCACTAGTAGAACCTAATGTTATATCACCAACTACTCCTATGCCAATACTTTTCATACCACATGATTTCATAGATTTTATACCGGCGTCTGAATCTTCAATACCTATAACCTCTTCTATATCTAAGTCTAATCCTTTCAATGCATTTACAAAAATATCTGGAGCTGGTTTTCCATTCTTGATTTTTTTAGAATCTACTATATAGTCTATGCTTTTAGTCAGACCTAATTTTTCTAATATGAACTTGGCATTCTGTGATGCCGATGCAATTCCGATTTTCAAACCTTCTTTTTTTATATCTTTTATAAAAGTTTCTATTCCAGGTAAAATATCATCTGATGATAGATTTTCTAATAGATTTTTATAATACGTATTCTTTTGTTCCAAAATTCTATTAAACTCATCTTCACCGATAAATTCTTTTTTATTTCCATACTCTAAGATTTTTTTTAGAGAATCTACTCTAGATATACCTTTTAATTCTTCATTAAATTTTTCATCTATACTTATACCAAGTATGCTTGCTGTATCCTTCCATGCTATGAAATGATACTTCGCTGTATCCGTTATCACTCCATCTAAATCGAATATAATACCCTTTAACAACTTTTACATCCTCCACTTTAATAATTCTTCAATACAATTGCTTCATAAGGTCTTAACTTAAACACATTCTTATCTAAAATCATATCCTTATAATTTGATAAATACACACTGTATTCTTCCATTTTAATTTTTGCTTTACTATCTATATCAAATTCTATATCTTCACCATAGAAATTTGCAATAACCAATAATTTTTTATTATTATATCTTCTTTCATATGAAAAAATCTTTTCATTTTCTCTATCTATCAGATTAAAATCACCTTCTGTTATTAAATCATCTGATTTTCTCATCGCAATAAGCTTTTTATAATGATAAAAAATTGAATCCTCGTCCTTTAATGCCTTTTCCACATTTATTTCCTTGTATCTAGGATTTACCTTCAACCATGGTTGCACATTTGAAAAACCTGAATATTCACTACTATCCCACTGCATAGGTGTTCTAGCATGATCTCTAGCTATACTATATGCTGCTTTCATAAAATCTTCTTCTGTCATCAACTTTCTATCTAGAACCAAATCTTTATATGCATTTTTCATTTCAATATCATCATAATCTTCAATATTATATCTTGAATTTACCATTCCTATTTCTTCTCCCTGGTATATATACGGTGTTCCCTGCATCATATGTAATATTGTTCCAAACATCTTTGCACATTCAACTCTATATTTTTCATCATTTCCCCATCTAGATATAATTCTTGATTGATCGTGATTTTCAAAGTATAAGGAATTCCAACCTTTTTTATAAAGACCTCTTTGCCATAAATCAAAACATTCTTTTAAATCTACTAGGTTTAGTTCTTTGATATCCCATTTACCTAGTTCACTTTCTTTGACTTTATCCAAATCCATATGATCAAATGTAAAAATCATATTTAATTCATCTCGATCTTTTCCACAAAATAACAATGCATTTTCAGGAGTTGATCCCGGTGCCTCTCCAACAGTCATACAATCATAATTTGAAAGTACTTTTTTATTCATTTCTTTTAGATATTCATGCAGTCTCGGACCATTTGTATGATAATGACCTATATGATATCTTCCAAGTTTCTCATCATAATCCAAAAAGTCAGTATATTTCGATATAGAGCTTATAACATCCAATCTCCATCCATCTACACCTTTTTCCATCCAAAAATTCATCATATCCCAAATTTCATTTCTTACTACTGGATTTTCCCAGTTTAGATCTGGTTGTTTTTTTGAAAAATAGTGAAGATAGTATTGTTGAGTATTATCATCATATTCCCATGCAGAACCACTAAAAAAAGATCCCCAATTGTTTTTTTCATCTCTCCAAAAATAATAATCTCTATACGGGTTATCTTTAGATTTTTTACTTTCAATAAACCACTCATGTTCATCACTTGTATGATTTGCTACTAAATCCATAACTATCTTTATATTTCTTTTATGTGCTTCGTCAATAAGTTTATACATATCTTCATTTGTACCGAATTTATCCCATATTTTACGATAATCACTTATATCATATCCATTGTCATCCTGTGGTGATTGATATACTGGACTAAGCCATATAACATCTATTCCTAATTCCTTTAAATAATCTAGCTTTTCTGTAACTCCATTAATATCACCATAACCATCATTATTTGTATCTTTAAAACTTCTTGGGTATACTTGATATACCACGGATTTCTTCCACCAATCCTTCATAAAACACCTCTTATTATAAATATTTAGGATTTTATCCTTCTTTCAATTCTATCGACTAATTCTATAACTTCTCCATACAAATCAATTTCAATTTTATCACCCTTTTCTAGATATATTGAAACCATGTCACGACTTGTATCTAGTTTTATTAATCTTTCTCTGTAATTTATTTTAAATGAGTAACCACTCCAATCTTTTGGCAAAATTGGAGAAAAGCTTATTTTTTCATTATATGTTTTTAAACCGCCAAATCCATGTACTATTGATAACCAGCTACCAGACATAGAGGTTATATGTAATCCATCATCTGTATCATTATTTATATTATCCAAGTCTAATCTGGCTGTTCTTTCATACATTTCTACTGCTTTTTCACTTTTATTAATTTCACATGCAAGTATAGAATGTATGCAAGCTGATAAACTAGATTCATGAACTGTCATAGGTTCATAAAAATCATAATTTTTATTCTTTTCTTCAGTAGTAAATTCATGTCCAAATAAGTACATCCCTTGAAGAACATCTGCCTGCTTAATGAAGCAAGATCTCAAAATTTTATCCCAAGACCAATTTTGATTAAGAGGTCTATCACATTCTCTTAGTTGATTTACAGACATTAAATCCTTATCTAAGAACGTATCATGTTGAACAAAAATCCCTCTATCCTCATCATATGGTAGATATATATTTGAAATTATTTCCTTCCATTTTTCTATCTCGTCCTCTGTTATTTTAAGTTTTGAGTAATCAAAATCAAATTTTTCTAAAATTTGAATTGTGTACTCTAAGGTCCACTTTGCAATTTTATTAGTATACCAGTTATTGTTCACATTATTTTCATATTCATTCGGACCTGTTACCCCATGTATCATATACACACATTTTTCTTTACTATAATGAACTCTATCCGCCCAAAATTTACTTATTCCTACTAAAACTTCTATACCGTATTTTTTTATATATTCATAGTCTCCAGTATAGTTAGTGTAGTTATATATTGCATATGCAATTGCTCCATTTCTATGAATTTCTTCAAATGTTATCTCCCATTCATTATGACATTCTATACCATTAAATGTAACCATAGGATATAAGGCTCCATCTAACCCCTGCATGGATGCATTATGATATGCTTCTTTAAGTTGATTATATCTATACATAAGTAAATTTTTTGTAACATCTTGTGGAACTATCGATAAATACATAGGAATTATATATGCCTCAGTATCCCAATAAGTTGCTCCACCATATTTTTCTCCTGTATACCCTTTTGGACCTATATTAAGCCTTGAATCTTCTCCATAGTATGTAGAGAATAACTGAAAAATATTATATCTTATACCTTGTTGTAATTTAGAATTATCTTTTATAATTACATCAGCGTGTTCCCATCTATCCGCCCATTTTTTTGAATGATTTCTCAATAATTCATCGTATCCGTGTTCGTACGCTAAATTAACAATTTCTTTTGCTCTAAAAGATAATTTTTCATAATCACAATCTCTATTTGTAGTTACAGCTATATACTTTTCTATTCTTAAAATATCTCCTACCTTAACAAATTCTTCTGCTTCATTGCAAACCATTCTGTCATTTGATATACTAATCTCAAAGTCTATATTTTTTTTTCTATTTTCATCAATTAATTCAACTTTGGACATCATATAATCACATATACTAAATCGCTCTACACCAAAATCATTTTCTTTGGTTTTTGCTATAATATATGCATAGTTATCATCTGCTTCGGATTCTAATACATCCCAAAAAACTTCTTCATAATTTGAATCCTCATTTCTTACATTTGCGTCTATAAATGGTGAATATCTTATCTCGACACCTAAATCTAATGGCTTTATTTCATATCTAATAGCACATATTTCTTTAACGTCTACACTTAAAAAACGCTCTACCTTAATTTGAAATCTGGCCTTTCTTCCATCAATAAGTTTTTCAACAATAAAGTTTCTTCTTAAAACACCTTCTTTCATATCTAACTCTCTATAAAAATCTACTATCTCATCTTTATTTAAATCAAGTTTCTGGTTACCTATCTTAACTTCTATGCCAATGAAATTAGGTGAATTTATAACTTTTCCAAAATACTGTGGATATCCATTTTTCCACCAACCTACTCTTGTTTTATCAGGATACCATACACCACCTATATAGGTTCCTTTCATACTATCTCCAGAATAATCTTCCTCAAAATTACCTCTCATACCCATGTATTCATTCCCGATAGACATTATACTCTCAGAAAATCTTACTTTTTCTTTATTGAACGAATTTTCTATTATTTTAAAATCATCATATTGAAACATATCTTCCTCCTATTTTACTGATCCAGCAGTAATTCCCTTTATAATTTGCTTTTGTGCAATAAAGTAGAATATAATTACTGGTATTATTGCAAGTGTAAGTCCCGCAAGTGCTAAATGCCACTGCTTTGTGTATTCACCAAAGAAGAAGAACATTTTTAATGGAATTGTTTCCATTCCTGGTTTATTTATAACTAATGATGGAAGTAGATAGTCATTCCATATCCAAATAGTATTCAATATTGCAACTGTAACTGTTATTGGTTTTAATATCGGGAATATTATATACCAAAACACTTGAAATCTATTGCACCCATCTATAATTGCCGCTTCATCTAATGATTTTGAGATTCCACTAATGCTTCCATGATAAAGAAAAATTGATAGACTTGAACCAAATCCTAGATATAAGAATACAATACCCGGTCTGTTAAGCATTCCTAATTTTCCAAATAAAGATACCATAGGTATCATAACTGCCTGAAATGGTATTAACATAGCTGCAACAAATATAAAAAATATTATTGTGCTAACCTTTGATTTTACTCTTGAAAGTGCATATGCCGCCATGGATGAAAATATTATTATTATTACTACACTTACGACTGTTATTATTAATGAATTCATAAATGTATGAAAAAAATTTAAATCTCCTGCAGCCTCAATATAGTTATTAAAATTAATACTTTTAGCCATTCTCAGTGGTGAAGCAAAAATTTCTTTTTTTGTTTTAAATGAATTCACAACCATTAAATAAAATGGACTTACCCATATAAGTGCCAAAATCATGCCCAAAAATCCTAGTGTTATCCTTTTTCCATTTATTTTTTTCATTACATCTCCACCTCTCTTTTTTTATTGAAATAAACCTGAGTAAGAGAAATAGCTGCAACAATTATAAACAATATTATTGCCTTCCCCTGTGCATAAGCCATTTTATTGTCTCCAAATGCAGTGTTAAATATGTTCATTGCTACCATTTGAGTTGAATTAAATGGAGCCCCACCTGTAAGAGATAGGTTTTGGTCATATAATTTAAATGAATTTGATAGAGTTAGAAACATACTTACAGTAAAAGCTGGAGCTACTAATGGGAATACTATATGTCTAAATCTTTGAAATACATTAGCACCATCTATAGAAGCGGCTTCTATTAAGTCCTCTGGTATGCTTTCCAGATGAGCTATATATATTATCATTATGTATCCTGACATCTGCCAAGCTGTGAGAATTACCAATCCCCAAAAACCTGTACTCGTTGTAGATAACCAATCTTTCAAAGCTGATATACCAACGGCATCACCAATAGCACCAAAGGCTTCTATAAATATGAATTGCCATATAAAACCTAGAATTAATCCTCCTATTAAGTTAGGCATAAAAAATATCGTTCTTAATATGTTATTTGCCTTTAATTTTTGTGTAACAAGTAATGCTAAACCTAACCCTATGATATTTATAAGTATTACAGATACAACAGCAAACTGAACAGTAAACCAAAGAGAATTTAAAAATTCAGTATCACTCATTAACATTATATAATTTTTAATACCTACAAATTCTGGCTTATTAATACCATCCCAACTTGTAAATGAATAATATACGCCATACAAAAGTGGTACTATAACTACCATAAATAGTGCTACTATTACTGGTGCTAAAAACAGCCAGAAAAACAATCCGTTTTTTTTCAAGTGTTTACCCATATTCTTCCTCCATTAGTTTTATAGACTATACATCTTATTTTTATAATTATTATTCTAATAAAGTGCTACCTATTATGATGATAAGTAGCACTTTTGTATATTAATTAAATTACCTTATTTTCTATCATCAGACCAAGCTTTTTGAGCATCTTTTATCATTTGATCCCAAGTTGTTTGATTACTTAGATATTTTTGTATTCCTGCTCCTAAAACATTTTGTCCCCAATTTGATGGATATCCCATGAATACCCAATTTATTGTCTTTCCTTCTTTAGAATACTTGTATATATCCTTAGATAATGGATCTTGAAGTTTTGATTCATCATATCCCTTATATGCTGGTATAAATTTAAACTTTGTTAGCACATAATCTTTTCCTTCTTTAGAAGAATACATCCAATCTAAGAAGTCCAACGCTGCCTTCTTTGTTTTTTCATCTTTATCCTTATTTACAGCCCAGTACATTGGTACACCTACTGGTATCTTATCCTCTGCTACACCTTGTATAGGTATCGGTAATAAACCTATATTTTTAGCTAGATCTGGATCTATCTGATCTATTGAGTTAAATGCCCAGTTTCCTTGTTGTATCATTGCAACTTTTCCCATTGAGAATAGTTTTTCAACCTGTTGTGAATAATCTAAGCTTACTGTTGGTTGTACTGAGTATTTATTTTGTAGGTCTAATATTTCTTTAAACTGTTTTCCGTACTTAAATGTAACATTTTTTGCCTCAAAAGTCTTATTTATATTTCCATCAAATTCTGGTGATAAAAATACATTTGATAGATGAAGACCTGTTACCCAAGTTTCCTTAGCAGGTAGTGCAAATACAGCTTCTAGCCCCAATTTTGTTTTGTCTGCATTTATCTTTTCTACTGCCTTCACCAAACTATTATAATCTTTTATTGTAGAAGGATCTATTCCAGCTTTTTTGAATATTTCTTTATTATAAATAAATCCATATCCCTCTTGATTATATGGTAATCCATATACTTTGCCATCTTTAGTTACGCCATCTAATGTTTTTGGTAATGCTTCAGACACAAGCTTATCCTTGCTTAAATCTTCTAACTTACTCTTCCAATCCTTCACATCTTGAGGACCTCCTACATTAAATATTGTTGGCTCATTTCCTGATGAAAATTTAGATTTTAGAGCTGCACCGTAATCGCTTCCTCCTCCTACAGATGTTATATTTATCTTAACATCTGGATGTTCTTTCATATATTCCTGCGCAAGTTTATTAAATTGGTCCTTAAACTCAACTTTAAACTGAAATATATCTACCGTAACTTGTCCCTTGCCACCTGAATCACTTGATTTACTACCATCACTTCCACAACCAACAAGTAATGAAACTGACAATGCACACATAGCTGCTACTCCTAAAACTTTTTTTAATTTCATAATATAACCTCCATAAAATATATAATAATTTTATTTAATATATAAAACAAAAGAGACCATAAATCCACGATATCGTTTTCATGAATTTTATATCTTCCCTTTTTATTTTTATCTCTAACAAGTTACATCTACCTTATAATCAATTAAATGTCTAAACTCTACTTTCTCACCTTCCAAAAGATTTATAAGTTTTTCACATGAGGCTTCTCCTATTTTTATAGCATTTACATCTACACTTACAACTTTAATATTATCCCTATGTTTATAATTCAAATAATCTTTTGAACTTCCAAATATTGCTATGTATATTTTTTTGTTAATATCATCTCCAATATCAGTTTTAGAATTTATGTATTCCAATGCACCTCTAAACATTAAATCATCAATTATAACAACACCATCTAAATCAGGATGATGATCAAGTATATACTTCATTGCTTCCATTCCATCTTTTTCACTAAACCTTGTTTCCTGTATTAAATCATCATTCATACATAGAAAATTATCCTGTATAGCCTTTTTGTATCCCTCAAATCTATCAATAGTTACAACAGATGAGTTATCTCCAGCAATAAATCCAATTTTTTTACAACCACACTTGATTAGTTTTTCTGTAACATCGTAAGAAGCCTGAATATTGTCATTATCAACAGAATATATATCTTTATATTCCAAGGATTTACCAATCAAAACATAATTAATATTCTTTTTTCTAAGGTATTCTATAGTCTTATCTTTTTCTTGAGAACGCATTAGTATAAGACCATCTACTTTTTTAGCATTTACAACTCTTTTTATTGATTCAATTTCATTGTTACTATATACTATTAATATATCGAATCCTTTTTCAGCAGCTTTTTTTGAAATAGATCTCAAACTTTGTTGGAAAAACGGATTTATAAAAAAGTTTTCATCTGCTGGCAATACCAAACCTATATTCATAGACTTATTACTGACTAAGCTTCTAGCGATCGCACTAGGGTGATAGTTTAACTCTTCCATAATCGCAAAAACCTTTTCCTTAGTTTTCTGACTAATTTCTGGACTGTCGCTTATTACTCTTGAAACAGTTGATTTTGAAACACCTGCCTTTTCTGCAACTACACTGATAGTTACTTTTTTTAACGACATCTCATACCTCCTTATAATATTACATTGAAACACTAAAAAATTATATTTATATACATTTTTACGCAATCGGTTTCGTAGTTTCTATATTTACAATATACCATAAAATGAAAACGTTAGCAAGTCTTTTTTATATATTTATTGTTATAAATTATTAATTGACATTTTTTTTATAATTCCACTTTTTTATAAAAAATAGAACTTAAAAACAATTTTATGTATTATTTCAAAGTTCTATTTTAATATAATTATTATTAATTTAGATATATAAAATTTCATCTAATTTGTAAATACGTATTTTTTGCTATTTTCATCTTTTTATTTCATAAACTTCTTATTTTATATTAGCTTTTATTCATTTTGAATTATCTAGTCTGTCCTATATAATAAAACTAAATTCACACGATATATAAAAAGTCTACAAGAATGCTGCAAAAATAGGAACTGTTATTACACTTAGTACTGTAGTCAAGAATACACATCTAGATGCAAATTCCTTACTTGCATTATATCTTTCTGCAAATATTGCCAACAATGCAGGACTTGGAAGAACTGCTGTATAAAATAAGATTGCAAAAGGAAGATCTAAATTTGCATGTATTCCAAACACCTTAAAAATCACTACTATTATTATAGGCACAATAATCATTCTAAATACAGTCAATCTATAGGCTTCAAAATCTCTAAGCATATTTTTTATATCATATCTAGATAAAGACAATCCTACTATAATCATAGATAATGGTGCAGTCAAATTGCTCAAATACGTCAAAATTTCTATAACTGGCTTGTATACATGAATCTGAGTAATAAAAAGTATTAATCCTATCATTATTGCAGCATTTTGTCTAGTAAACAAAACCTGTCTTAAACTTACCTTATCTTTTTTATCATGGCCCATATTCACCAATTCTACTCCTAGGGAAAATATCAGCAAATTTTGAACTATATTTCCCATAGCCATTATAAAAAGTCCGTCTTTTCCATATATGGCATACATAAGTGGAAAACCTATGAATCCATTATTAGAAAATACCATTCCAAATATCCAACTACCCCTCTTCTTATCATCGACCTTCATTATTTTAGTAACAATATAAGATATTAACGCTATTGATAGATGATATATAGCTAAAATTATTATAACTCTTATCGTATCTGTCATCAAAGATTTACTATAGGGTCTAATCATAGATACAATTATAGTAGCTGGTATACTTATATCTATCAATAATGTAGTAAAATCAGATATTGAACTGTGTTTAATCTTTCCTTTATTCCCAATATAAAATCCTATAAACATCAGTGTAAATAATATAAAAACATTTATAAATACTAACTTCAAAATTTCTCCTCCTATTGATAAAATCTATTTTATATACACATTATATTATATAGCATATTTTTCATATAATCTATACCTAGAACTATTTGTAACGTCGACTTTTATTTCAAAAATCCATACTTATTTTGTACTGACTTAGATTTTAATGTATCTCAGACTTTGCAATAAATTATGTATCTAATATAAAAAGTTCTTATTTTGGGATAACTTAGATTTTAATGTATCTCAGACTTTGTATTGAATTATGTATCTAATGTAAAAAGTTCTTATTTTAGGATAACTTAGATTTTAATGTATCTCAAACTTTGCTTTGAATTGTATATCCACACAAAAAAGTTATCGCTGTTTTTATCCAACGATAACTTTTTAAAAATTAAATATTATTTAAGTTTACTTTTATAATTTAATATTCTAAGTGAATTTAGCACAGCAAGTATTGCAACTCCTACATCTGCAAATATTGCCACCCACATATTAGTCAAACCGAATACACTTAATACCAATACAGATATTTTTATTCCTATCGCAAGTATTATATTCTGCCATACTATTTTGCTAGTTACCATGGCTATTAATTTCCCCTGAACAATTTTTCCAACCTCATCTGTCATAAATACAACGTCTGAAGCTTCTATTGCCGCATCACTACCTATTCCTCCCATAGAGATTCCTACATCAGCTCTTGCTATTACAGGTGCATCATTTATACCATCTCCTATAAAGGCTATATTTGACTTTTCTTTTTTATTATTCATATATTTTTCGACAATTTCAACCTTATCATTTGGAAGAAGTTGTGAATAATAATCCTTAATTCCGATTTGATTACTTACATCGCATGCCACTTTTTCACTATCTCCAGTAAGCATAACTATTGTTTTTATGCCTACCTTTTTCATATTATTTATAACATCCTTCATTCCTGGCTTTATAACGTCTGATATTTCCAAACTACCCAAGAACTTATTATCACAAGCTATATAAACCTTAGTGTTTTGAGTATTAAGATTAGGAAATTCTATTCCTCTAGACTTCATCAATCTCTCATTTCCCGCATATATTGTTTTTCCATCATATTCTACTGCAACACCGTGTGCACTTATTTCTTCATACTTATCTATTTTTGCTATGTCTACATCATCTATATCCTTACAATACTTGGCAATCGAATTTGCAATAGGATGATTTGAATTCGATTCGGCAATTTTTGCATATTTAAGAAGTTCTTCTTTTTTACACCCCTCTGCTACATTTACCTTAACAACCTCGAATACACCCTTTGTTATTGTACCTGTCTTGTCCATCATTACTGTATCTACATTTTTTAATGCTTCTAGATAGTTACTTCCCTTTACCAATATACCTTCTCTAGAACATACACCTATTCCTGAAAAATAACTTAGAGGAATTGATAAAACCAATGCACAAGGACAAGATACTACTAAAAATATCAGTCCTCTAGAAAACCAAACAGAGAAATCTTGACCAAACAATAATGGTGGGACAAGAGCTACCAACACAGCTGAAGCAACTACTATAGGTGTGTAATATCTAGCAAATACAGTTATAAAGTTTTCTGTATGAGATTTTTTACTTGTTGCATTCTCTACCATATCTATAATCTTTGACACAGTTGAGTCTTTAAATAACTTAGTTACTCTTACCTCAATAACTGAGTTTTTATTTATTACACCTGATGTTATTTCATCGCCTTCAGAAACACCTCTTAATACAGATTCGCCCGTAATAGCAGATGTATCTAGTCTAGTTTCTCCCTTTACTACTACTCCATCTAGGGCTACTTTTTCGCCTACCTTTACAACTATTATATCCCCTACTTTTACAGATTCTGGGCTTACAACCTTAACTTCGCCATCAACTAAAAGATTGCACTGCTCTGGTTTTATATTCATAAGTTCTTCTATGTCTTTTCTAGACTTGTCAACAGCCTTACCTTCAAGGTATTCACCTATATTATAAAACAACATTACTCCTACAGCCTCTGGATATTCTCCAACAAATATAGCTCCTACTGTTGCAACAAACATCAAGAAATTTTCATCAAGCAAATTTCCCTTTTTAACATTTACGAATACCTGTTTTATAACTCCATACCCAACTATCGGATATGCTACTGCTAACAATCCCAAATAAAGATATTCTTGATGCAGTATATGATCTGAAAATAAGGCTAATACATACAAGCATGCTCCCACAATTATAGACATTAATTTATAATTTTTTTCTTCTCCGGTGTGTCCAACACCATGATCAGAGCCTCAACATCCACCACTATGATGTTCTTCTACAACTACACCTTCTCCTACAACCCTTATATCCAATCCAGGTTCTATACCATCTATTATTACCTTCAGATCAGATACAAATTTGACCTCATCTATCTCATCATGTAGGTCAAACTTTAATGTTTTTTTCACAAAATTTAATCTGGTATCTTCGGTCTCCTTCATTTTTGAAACCTTATCCTCAATTTTTCTTGCACAGTTTGCACAATGTAATCCACCTAAATATAATTCTATATTTTTCATAATATCCTCCCTCTAACTATTCGGTGATATAACATAATCAATTTATCTTCATATAAATTCATATCTAATAAAATATCTGATTAAATAAAATATACTATTTATATTATTAATTTTTTTATTAAAAATATTAATAATATATTTCTTTTATATGGCTCAATCCACATTCAAAGATAGAGTGGATATGTTCGTCATCCAGTGAGTAAAACACAGTTTTTCCTTCTTTCCTATTTTTTACCAATCTGCTTTTTTTCAATACCCTTAGCTGATGAGATATAGCTGACTGAGTCATTCCAAGTAAAGTTGCAATATCACATACACACATCTCACTTTCAAAAAGAGCATAAATAATTTTTATTCTGGTAGGATCTCCCAATACCTTAAAAAGTTCTGACAGATCTACTATCATATCTTCTGTAGGCTTTGATTTTTCTGCTTTTTCTATACTCTCATCATGAATGCAGTAGCCTTCACACACTTCTATTTTTTCAATGTCTTTCATATCATTTACCCCTCATAAACTATATATTAATGAATATATGAATACTTATTCATATATTCATTATAACTCAAGAAATATACTTTGTAAACATATTTTTTGACATATTTTCTATTTGATAAGTCAAATAATATTTACCTTAATCTTAGGTTAATAACTACCTTTATTCTCATATATCTTTGGTTAAGGATATACTTACCCTTATTCACAGATATAAGGTATAGTTCATATATTATATATGTGTATGTATACGTATATGCGTGTATACGTGTATATGTGTATACGTGTATATGTGTATGCGTATATACGTGTATACGTGTATATAATTCTATTTTTTTAAATAAAAAAGCTGATTCATATGTATGAAAGGATGTTTGCATCCATCACCTTCCACACATTAAAGAATCAGTCATTATATTTTATTAATAATTAAAATTTTATATACACTTCAATTTTATATACACTTTAATTTTATATACGCTTCAATTTTATCTTTTATTCCAAAATAAGATTTGACTTTGTATACAAGTTATAATAATATCCCTGTCTATCCATCAAGTCAGTATGATTTCCACGCTCTACTATTCCATTCTCATTCATGACAACAATCTCGTCTGCATTTTGTATCGTAGTCAATCTATGAGCAATTGTTATAGTGGTTCTTCCCTTAGATAGCAATTCAAGAGATGACTGAACTATTGCTTCAGAATTATTATCTAAAGCTGAGGTAGCCTCATCCAAAATCAATATCGGTGGATTTTTCAAAAATACCCTAGCTATTGATATTCTCTGCTTTTGACCACCAGATAGCTTAACTCCTCTCTCTCCAACATAGGTATCAAATCCATTTTCAAGTTCCATAATAAAATCATAGGCACCTGCCAACTTTGCAGCATTTATAACCTCTTCTTCATTAGCTTTTGGATTTCCATATCTTATATTATCCCTTATTGTTCCTGAGAATAAATATATATCCTGCTGTACTATACCTATATTATTTCTTAGAGAAGACAGGGTATAATCCTTTACATTTACTCCATCTATTGAGATTTCGCCTGAAGTTACATCATAAAATCTAGGTATCAATGCACATACAGTCGTTTTACCACTACCAGATGGTCCAACCAAGGCAACATTTTTACCCTTTTCGATATTAAGATTAAATCCTTTTAATACATAGTCAAGATTCTTGTTGTATTTGAAATCAACGTTTTTGAACTGAATATGTCCCTTAGCGTCCTTCAATTCAACTGCATCCTCTTTTTCTGTAATATCAGGTTTTACACTCATAATTTCATTAAAACGTTCAATTCCTGTCATTCCCTTTTGGAACTGTTCTGTAAACTCAATAATCCTCTTAACGGTAGATAACAATGCAGAAACGTACATAACATAGGCCAACATATCCCCTGGCTCAAGTCTACCATGTATCAACTGTATTCCTCCAAATACAACTACAGTCAAATACATAAGTCCATCTATACCTCTGTTTATTGTATTGAATCCTGCCATAGATTTGTAGAAATTCTTCTTTATATACAAGAATTTATTATTATCTTTATCAAACTTTTCTAGCTCTATATCTTCATTTGCAAAACTCTTTACAACCTTAACTCCCAATATACTATCTTCTATACTAGAGTTTAAATCACCAACATGAACTCTTTGTTTTTTCTGCTCTTCCCTCATTCGATTTTTAAACTTACTAGATGCTATGAACATAACAGGTATCAAGAAGAATATAATTAAAGTTAGGGGAACATTTATGTTTATCAATATTATAAAGGATACAACAACCTTAATAAATCCAATGAAGTATTCTTCTGGACAATGATGAGAAAACTCTGTTATATCAAACAAGTCATTTGTCATCCTAGACATTATCTGTCCTACCTTAGTCTCATTATAGAAGTTGTCCGACAAACTTTGAAGATGTACATATACATCCTTTCTCATATCCGTTTCTATTTTTGCTCCCATTATATGACCTATAGAAGCCATATAATATACCGCCACCAATTCTATCAATTTAATTATAATGAATAAAATCGCCATCTTGAATATCAAATCAAATGTCAACTGAGATCTATCAAGTATGCCCAAATTCGTAATCTTTCTTAGAATCAATGGAAGAATCATCTCTGAAGCAGTCGTAAATCCTGAACAAGTAAGATCTATGAATAAAATATTTTTATACCTTTTAAAGTAAGGTATCACACTTTTTATTAATTGAATATTGCTCATATTCACCATCCTTTCCATATAAACACTAAAATTATAGCCAAGTACAATTCCACATAAAATAAACTTCATATTAAAAATAAATTATTCTATTACACAAAACCATACTTTATAAAAAATACAGTTCTATTGCACAAAATCATACTTTATAAAAAATACAGTTCTATTGCACAAAACCATACTTTATAAAAAATACAGTTCTATTACACAAAACCATACTTTATAAAAAATACAGTTCTATTGCACAAAACCATACTTTATAAAAAATA
>F241_Great_Cormorant__coassemble_621_pt1 | contig 18929 bp, 17 predicted proteins | sample F241_Great_Cormorant__metabat2_high_PE_009 | metagenome-assembled genome bin F241_Great_Cormorant
TATTTTCTTTATGTCTATATATCGATTTCAGTGATATATTTTCTTTATGTCTATACATCAATGTTTACAATATAATTTTTATTTATATATATTTATATTATATCACATATGTATTTATTTATTATTAAAAATAAAAAAAATCCGCAATTGTTAAAACAACTACGGATTTTTATTTTCTATATTTCTAAATTACCTGTTTAAATATTTGATATTACTATATGATTTTATGTTTTATACTTTCATATCGACCAGGGTTGAAATATTACATATTCATTACATTTACTGGATTTCCAGTTTCACAATGAGTTTTTATATTGTCTAATGCTGTACAGACAAGGTTGTCTACAGCTGTTTCAGTAAAGAATGCAAAGTGTCCAGTTAGGATTACATTATCCATTTCCAATAATTTTTCTACTACTGTACCCTTTATCTTATCTAGGTTAATCTTTTGATTAACATACATAGTTTCACATTCTAATACGTCTAAGCCAGCACCGAATAATTTTCCACTTTCAAGAGCTTCTATTATATCTTCTATGTTTACTATTGCTCCTCTTCCTGTATTTATTATTATAGCATCATCCTTCATTATTGCTATTTTTTCTTTATTGATTAGATGATATGTATCTTCTACCAACGGTAGGTGTAGAGATATTATGTCAGCTTCCTTTAATAAATCATCTAAACTTTCCTTGTATTCCAATACACCTTCTGCATCTGGATTTTTGATTTTATCATATCCAATTATTTTTGCACCTAGTCCCTTAAACAGTTTTGCTGCAGTTAAGCCTATACCACCAGTTCCAACTATACCTACTGTACAGCTTCTTATCTCTCTAGATATAAGTCTCTTATCCCATGTAAAGTCTCCGCTCTCCATTGCCTTTTCTATATGCTTTATATTTCTTAATAGCGACAATGCATGAGATACTGCTAATTCAGCTATGGCATTTGGAGAGTATCTAGGTACATTAGTTATAGCCACTCCATTCTCCTTAGCTAATTTTAAATCGAACATGTCTACACCGGCAGTTCTAGATGCTATCTGTTTTACATCGTACTCTTTTAATTTGTTGAATATTTCCTCTTCCTTAACAGTTATAACCTGTTGAGTTGTTATACCGTCAAAACCTTTTGCCAAGTCTACAGTTTCCTTGTTTAAAAGTCTTTTTTCTAGGACTACTTCTACATTATTTTCTTTAGCCCAGTTAAGAAAAGATTTTTCTTCATACGGTTGAACATGATAAGCAAGTATTTTCATAATTTCCTCCTTAAATTTTTGTTTTAATAATAGTAATTCTCATTGCTTCTATAATAACACAAGTACTAGATTTACTAGTACTTGTGTCAGATTAATTATTATGTAATCTATTTCTTCAAATATGCTTTAGCTATTATTTTTTTTGAATCTATTTCTTCAAATATACTTTAGCTATTACTTCTTTGAATCTATTTCTTCAAATATGTTTTAGCTATTACTTTTTTGAATCTATTTCTTCAAATATGCTTTAGCTATTACTTCTTTGAATCTATTTCAGCTATTATTTCTGGAATTACCTTGAACAAATCTCCTACTATTCCGTAATCAGCTATCTTGAATATCGGAGCTTCTGGATTTTTGTTTATCGCAACTATTATATCAGATTCTTTCATTCCTGCCAAGTGCTGTATTGCTCCAGATATACCACATGCTATATATAAGTTTGGTTTAACTGTTACTCCAGTCTGCCCTACCTGATGTGCTCTGTCTATCCAGCCAGCATCAACAGCTGCTCTAGATGATCCTACTACACCGTCTAGTTTCTTTGCCAATTCTTCTATTAATTTGAATCCTTCTGCATTTTGAAGTCCCAATCCTCCTGATACGATTACATTTGCATCAGTTAATGAAACTCTTTCTTCTACTGCCTTTACTATTTCTACAACTTCTGTTCTTATATCTGAAGCCTTTAAATCTATGTCTAAGTTTACTATTTCACCCTTAGCATTTTCGTCTTTTATAGCCTTATCCATTACTCCAGGTCTAACTGTAGACATCTGAGGTCTTGAATCAGGACATATTATAGTAGCCATTATATTTCCACCAAATGCTGGTCTTGTCTGCTTTATTTTTCCATCTTCTTCATCTATTTCTAATTTTGTACAGTCAGCTGTCAATCCTGTGTTAAGTCTTGATGCAACTCTTGGTGCTAGGTCTCTACCTATATGAGTTGCTCCTACCAATACTATTTCTGGCTTTATTTCATTTACTGCATCTACTATTACCTTTGTATATCCATCTGTAGTGTAGTTTTTCAATAACTCATCATCTGCTAGGTATACTGTCTCTGCTCCGTAAGATATCAATTCTTTTGCTAGATGGTCTACATTATGTCCTAATAAGATTGCATTTAGCTTTACACCTCTTACATCTGCCAGCTTCTTACCTTCACCTAAAAGCTCTATTACTACAGGAGTCAATTCGCCCTGTCTCTGCTCTGCATAAACCCAAATATTTTTATATTGATTTATATCTTGTCTCTCCATTTTCTTCTCCTATCCTAATATACTATATTATGTGTAATTTTTTAAATTCATCTACCAATTTTGCAGATGCTTCTTTTTCGTTACCTTCTAATATAATTCCCTCACCCTTAACTTCAGGAGTAAATGATCTAAATACTCTTGTAGGTGATGCTTTCAATCCAACTTCTGTAGGCTCTATGTCTACATCATTGATTGTAAGAACCTTGATTTCTTTTTGATAGGCATCGAAAATCTTATCTATATACATATGTCTTGGTTCATTTAATTCACATACTGCTGTAAGTAGAGCTGGCATCTGTAGTTTTATTACTTCATATCCATCTTCTAACTGTCTCTTTACTGTTAGATTCTTTCCTTCTACTTCTAGATCTTCTACATATGTTACCTGAGGTATGTCTAGTTTTTCTGATATCTGCGGACCTACCTGTGCAGTATCTCCATCTATAGCCTGTCTACCTGCTAATATTAGATCGTAGTCACCTAACTTTCTTATACCTGCAGCTAATGCGTTTGATGTAGCCCATGTATCAGAACCTCCAAATGCTCTATCACTCAACAACACTGCCTCATCAGCTCCCATTGCTAGACACTCTCTAAGCATTACCTCTGCCTGAGGTGGTCCCATTGATATCACTGTTACATGAACATCTTCATACTTATCCTTAAGCTCTAATGCCTGCTCTAAAGCATTTGCATCGTCTGGGTTTAGTATACTTGGAACCCCTTCTCTTATCAATGTATTAGTCTTTTTATCTATCTTAACCTCTGTTGTATCTGGTACTTGTTTAGCACAAACTATAATCTTCAATATCCTACACCGTCCTTACTTTAATAATTTTCCTGCTATTACCATCTGTTGAACTTGAGATGTTCCCTCGTATATTGATAGTATTCTAGCATCTCTGTATATTCTTTCGATTCTGTAATCCTTAACATAACCGTATCCACCATGTAACTGTAATGCCTTGTATGCTACTTCATTAGCTACCTCTGCTGCATAATATTTAGCCATAGATGACATTATAGCTGGTGATTGACCGTTATCTTTTAACTGTGCAGCTTGGTATACCAATAGTCTAGCAGCTTCAACCTTTGTTGCCATTTCAGCTATTGTAAACTGTGTATTCTGGAATGCTGCAAGTGGCTTTCCAAACTGAACTCTTTCCTTTGTATATTTTATTGCTTCATCAAGTGCAGACTGTGCAACACCTACTGCCTGAGCAGCAACACCTATTCTTCCTGATTCTAAGGTATTCATCATTACGACAAATCCCTTACCTTCCTTGCCTAATAAATTTTCTTTAGGAACCTTTACATTTTCAAATATTAGGTCACTTGTTCTAGTTCCTCTTATACCCATCTTGTCTTCGTGAGCACCGTGAGAGAAACCTTCCCACTTAGATTCTACTATGAAAGTTGATATTCCCTTTGTTCCTTTACCTTTTTCTGTAACTGCTGTTACTATTGCAAAGTCACAAAATGGAGCATTAGTTATCCAACATTTTCTTCCATTTAGTATATAGTAATCGCCTTCTAATACAGCTGTAGTCTGAGTAGCACCTGCATCACTACCTGCGCCAGGCTCAGTTAGACCAAATGCACCTACTAATGTACCTTCAGCTAATCCCTTTAGATATTTTTCTTTTTGTTGTGGTGTACCAAAGTTTACTAGTGGTAGAGCTACTAGACTTGCACCTGCTGTTACATATGTTCCACAAGAAGCATCTGCTCTTGATAATTCTTCCATTATTATTGCATATGAAACATAGTCTGCCCCTGCTCCTGAATATTCTCTTGGAACTACTGGGCTTAGGAATTTGTATCTAACAAGTTTGTCTATAAATTCCTTTGGCATATCAAGGCCTTCTCTGTCCATTTTTTCTGCTAAATCTGTGTCGTACAACTCACGTTGACAAAAATCTTTTATTGATTTTCTTACAAGTTCATGTTCTTTTTTAAATATCATTTTTTACCTCCAGTTTTATCCTAATATTTCTGCAAATGTCTGTATTCTTGTTCTTATTTGCTCAATAGTAGTTGCATTTTGTTCAACCTCAATGTATAAGTGTGGGATACCAGCATCTTCAAGATCTTTTTTAACGATTGGGTAGTCGTACTCTTCTGGGTCACAGAATTTCATAAGTGCATATACAACCCCATCTATTCCCATCTTATTTACATTATCTATTATCATCTTTCCTCTTAGCTTCATTGGATCATATGCCAATGTACATCCTTCTACTATAGACCACCATCTAGCTAATCTTTCCATAGCATTTTTTCCTTCTTCAGGAACATCATACATAAACTGTCTACTTTCCTGAGCTGTATTATCATATGCTATTGCTAGGTTGTTTTCTTCAAATATGTCTAGGATTTCTTTTTCGTCTAATATTATACCTGTTACAAGGACCTTTTTGCCATTGAATTTTTCCTTAGGCATACTCTTTAGACAGGCATTTAACTCTCTAACTAACAAGGTATGTTCTTCTTTTTTCATAAAGAATCCACTCTTGATTACTGTGTTTCTAACGTATGGAGTGATAGTATTTAGATAGTCTGGAGCTAAGTTTACAAATTCTCTTAAGGCAGCCTTATTGTCATTGAATATCTCTATACTATCTGATAATCTCTCTTCAGTTATTTTGATACCGCTTATAGCCTCTAGTTTTTGAGCTACTAATTCGTACTCGCTTACTAAGTAATCAACCCCTGCTTGTATCTTTCTGTTCTGTGGGTGTACAAAAGGTATCATCGGTACAGTTACCCCTGATTTCCAGTTTTGAGTCATACATATTAATGTATCACACATACATGGTATTATAACTGCCTCAAGGTCATTATATTTTCCTCTAAGACCAAATTCTAGAATAGATTGCATGATTGAACAGGCGAATGCAGGAAAATATTGCTTTGCCTTATCAATTTCAACCTTTCCTCCCCATATACCCATAGGTATCATACCAGCCGCATGAACCAATTCTCCTGGAGTGTATACAGGTAAAGTCCCTACTACCTTTTCTCCATTTTTTTTGTATTCTTCTAACATCTCTTTTGGATGGTTTGCTACATAATCAAATTTTTCTAGTAATTCAACTAATGTCATCTTCTATCACCTACTTACTATTCATTTTCTTTTCGTTCATAATTTCAACAAGACCTTCTAATCTAGTTTCAAACTGTGCATCGGCAAAATTTCTTGGGTCTGCCTGATCTCCATCGAAACCAGCATATGGTATCTTAGTTTGTTCGTAAACTCTTCTCTGCATTTCATACTGTATGAAACTCATCAATTTACAACTTCTGTTCATGTGGTAGAATGCTCCTATACAATCTCCATCCTTCAATGAGTTTACACGATACTCAACCATTCTCTCTATGTTTACGTTATTGAACATTGAGCTGTAGGCTCTAGCCATTCCATCTAGATCATTTGCTTCATATTGAAGTGCCCATGCGTGTGGATATACAGAACCTGTCATATTTACACCCTTCTTTGCAAGTGTCTTCATCTTATATCCTATATATGGCCAACATGGTATTCCTTCCATCATTATTCTATATTTTTCCTCGCCTCTGAAAGTTGTCTTCCCTTCTTTTGCATTATTTTCAAGGTATTCTATTAATAGTTTGAAGGCTTCTGTAGTTTCCTTCTTTCCTCTTGCACATACTATTACAGCCATGTATGTGAATAGGTCAAATCCGTTCATCGGTGATGGGAAGTTTCCTTGAGGTAGACTCATTGAATACTTCCATAGTTTTCCGTTTTCAGAAGAAATCTTCATTACTTCTTCCAATCTCTTTGGATCAAACTTCTTTCCAGAAATTTTTTCAAGTTGCTTTATAGCTTCTTCAAACTGCCCTCTAAGATATTTTATTCTACTTTCACTTACTTCATAATCGTAGTTATAAGTTGTATCTATCATTATCAATGGTATATTTCTCTCTCTTGCTATGTTTTCATACCATTTTATAACTTCGTTACATATATTGTTACAACAACATAGAAAATCTGGTTCTGGCATAGGTAGTGTATCTGATTTACCCTTTGTCAACAATCCAAAATTTGTTCTCGCATATGCACATAGGTCGTTTGAATATCCCTTGTCTTCTGCAAGCTCACATAGTTCAAGAGATTCCTTCTTAGCTGCAACACCCGCAGCATGATTTTCAGGATAGCATAGATTCAAATCGAATATTTCTGCCAATTCCTGTGGGAAAACAGATGTAGCCCAACCAACTGGTCTTCCTTCTGCCTTCGCTTTAAATGCGTTTTCGTATTGTTCAGCTAAGAGTTCATTAATTACTACTCTTGCATCCTTTTTTTCTTCTGTCATTTTAATTGCCCCCTAATTATATACTATTTTACTATTCCTGCTTCCTTCATCTTTGAAATCTGCTCATCTGTTATTCCTATTTCCTTTAATAGTTCATCTGTATGCTCTGCAAATCTAGGTGCTCTCTTGTATTCTCTCTTAACCTCTGTAAACATTACTGGTGTGTTGAATATAACACCTTCATTACCGCTATCATATGTATGCTTTAGAAGGAAGTCATTTGCCCAACATTGTTCATCGTTTAATACGTCTTCTGGTGTAGCAAGCATTTCATATGGTATACCTGCCTTTTGTAATCTTTCACACCACTCTTGTGAATCCTTTTGTGCAAATATTTCTTCTAATAAATCTATGAATACTGTTCCAGTCTTAAGAGCTGTCTTAAGTGTCGCATATTCTGTTCCAATTAAATCAGGTCTTTCTATTACTATATTACAGAAATTTGGGAACCATTTTTCGTACTGGAAGAATGCTATCTGTATCCATCTTCCATCCTTACACTTGTATGTATTAGTTATAGGATTTGGCGGTGTTCTACGTGATATAGGCATCTTATATCCATACTGAGACGCCGCAACCATTATACCCATACCAAACACTGCTGTGTGGAATAAAGATACTGTTACCCTATCTCCCTTACCTGTTACATCTCTATTTCTCAATGCTGCTAATACACCAGCTGACAAACTCATACCTGCATAGTGATCTCCCATACCTGCTACTGGGTTACAAGGACTTGTATCCTTCTCCATCAAACTAAGGGCTACACCACCTCTTGCATAGTATGCTGTATAATCAAAGGCTGGATTATCCTTAGCTGGTCCATTTTCACCATATCCTAGTAGATGTGCGTATATAATATGTGGACATCTCTTCTTAACTTCCTCATAGTTTAAACCGCTCTTATCAAGAGATTTTTGTCTAGTATTAGTTAGGAATACATCTGATTTTTCTAGTAATTTGTATATTAACTCTACACCTTCTTTAGAGTTTGTATCTATTACAATGTCTTTCTTCCCTGAATTTTCAAACTCAAACATAGGACATTCATCTTCAGTAGAAGGGAAGCACCACTGTACACCCACTACTCTCATCATATCCCCAAATGTTGGCTCTATCTTGATTACTTCAGCTCCCCAGTCTGCTAGTAATCTACCACATATTGGTGCTGCAACAAAGTTTGCATATTCAACTACTCTTATACCTTCTAATGGTAATCTGTTATTTGACATCTCAATACCTCCATAAAATAACAATTATAAACTGTATAAAATCATAAATTATAAACATATAATTTATATAAGACTTTTTCATTACATTTTTAATATAGCAATTTACATGCCAATTTTTAAACAATATTATTAAATGTTTTTGTAACCTTGTTTTTTCAAGGTTATTATAATGAAAAAAAATAATCTAAATCAAGATTTATCCTGATTTAGATTATATATTATTGGGTATTAGTCAAATTATTTGCAAAATGCAAATATTATACTTCCCTATTTATCCATCATTTTTCATTATTCATTCTATTAATAAGTATTTTTCTTAAATTCATTTTATTTTTTTAGTTTTTTGATAAAATTATATCTTTAACAAGGTTTTATCCCAATCCCACCTTATATTATTTTAAATTTGCAAAATGCGAATTTTTGCAAAATGCAACACTTTCTTATTCTTCCACCTTATACTTCATTTTTTAGCATTAATTCAAATAACCCAACTAGAATACATATATTAAACACCAACAATATTACAAGTGCCGCTATACTGAATTTGAGTATTTTATCTATGCTTCCATCCAAATTATTATAATATTCAAATGCATGACTCACATTATAATTGTTCTTAGATAACAAGTTTGCAATTGGTTTCACATCTTCTATTGAATTAAGGTTTACATATATTTTTTCAATATCTGTGTATTTTTTTCGAGGAAACATGGTTTTAACTATATTATCAAATACTTCTTTCGGAACCAGCAACTCATCTTTCTTCATATAATTATTTAAACTTGAAGATTGAACTAGTTTATATGTTTTAAACATCTTTTTTATATTCTTATCAGATTCAAAACCATTATTACTCATTTTTATTATAGGAATATTTAAAACAATTTTTCCTTTTAAAAAATCATTTTTAGTTATTAAACCATCATTATATTTTTTATTATTCAAAACATCATCTAAGAACAAATTATCAGAAAATGATTTCAAGAACACAGTTTCATCTTTATTTGTTGGTATTCCAAAATTAATAAAATATTCTATGATAATCCTATTACTTTTATTAATTTCATTTAAGATATTTTTTATATTTTTCACATCATTTTCGCTTAATTTCCTAACTTTATTTCCTTTTTCAGTATAGGAAGATATTTCTATATTTTTCACAAGTGAATTATCAACAAAATTTTCTTTGGTTGTTTGATATTGGTAAATAACAACTGAACCAACAATAGAAATAGTAAGAGATATTAACATAAATACAAACATAATTATATGAAATACATATTTTTTCTTATTCGCTATCATTTTTGATATTTCATACTTCATATTTAACATCTCCTTCCTTTATTTCAATTTTTATAAAAGGTCTATTAGTTTTACTACATATATCCTTATGTGATGTTATTATTAATATTTTATCTCTAAAAACATCAAAAATAATATCCATCAATTCTTTTGCATAATCTTCTTGAATATTTGATATAGGCTCATCTAATAGAATGATATCACTATCTGATATTAAAATTTGACCAATCCCAACTTTTTTCTTTTCACCGCCGGACAATTCATATATTTTTTTTTCCAAAATATCATGCAAATTTAGTTTATCTGATATATATGTAATTATTTCATCATTATTTGTCAAATATAAAGCATATATTTTCAACTTCAAATTTTCTTTAACCGTCAAGTTTCTAAACAACATATCTTCTTGCAATAGGTAAGCAACTTTTAATTTATGCTTATTATAACTACCTTTATAATCAGTATCATAATTTGAGATTATATTAAGTAGTGTACTTTTTCCACATCCGTTTTTCCCACTAATAATATATATATGTTTATTATCAAAATTGAAGTTTCCATTATTTATTATAATTCTATCACCATATTTTTTTTGTATATTCTTTAATTCAATGTTATAAATCATAAATTTTCACTCCATCTAATTTACAAACTTTAACTTTGTTATTCATAATTCGTATTCCCAATACATCTACTTCTGTTATAACATTATTATTTTGGGTATTTGTTATTCTGATACACAGTTGCTCATTATCATCTACATAGAATTGATATAATATTTTTGAGTGAAAAAAATTAACAGGTTCTTTTTTATATTGTTTTTTACTAGATATTAATTTTTCTCCATCCGAATAATATAATTCATTTTCATTAGCAAGTATTACTCCATCTTTAAGTTCAGATCTAACTAATTCAGGTGCATCGTTAATGCCTTCTTTTCTAATTTTCATCAATGAATACCTGTCTTTTTTTACATCATATATAGTATAATAAATCTCATTCATTGTTAAGACTCCATAATCTATCAAACCTGTAGTTTTTTTGAAGTCTGTAAATTTTGATGTTTTAATATCATATATAGATATCCTTCTCTTGTCGATTTTTTCCTTTCCATCATCATTGTAAAAATAGTGCGTTAAATAAATTTTATCACCATATCTACCAAGCGGAAAAAAACTTTCATTATTGGGGAAATTGAAAAGCTTTTTTATCGAATTTCCTCTTAATTCTAGCAATTTGAAATTATTATTTATAGAATTTCCATCTATATATAAATTATTATTATCTACACTATATTGAAATTGATTCTTCGTAGAATTCCACATTCCAAAATTTTTATCCTCATTACTATATAAAATTAATTTTTGTATATATGGATTATAATAAATTTCTTTTCTTGTATCTTTAACATTTTTTCCACAACCTGAACATGACAGCAATAATGTAAATGCTATCAAAAAGATGTATTTATATCTATTCTTCATAACTTCACCTCTTTATGAATATAGGACTCGCAAAACGAGTCCTATTTTTATTTATACACCAGCTGTAATTTCATATGTTTTGGCATTACCTTTTTAATTTTAATTTGTTGTACTTGGATAATATAAACTACACATCTAAAATCACCTTGTAGCCTTTACTATTGTTTTGTAGTAAATATTTTATTTGAACAACATTTTTATCACACCAAAAACATTACTCTTCATTGCCTTTATTTATATTCATTACATTGACAAGTATGCCCATAGCGACTGGCACAAATGGCAGTATAAGTACAGGCGGGAACCCTACATCTGATACCTTATTTAATTGATAAACAAATGGTACGACCTGAGCTAAAAGCAATGATATTGTTATCAGATACAAGCATAGTCTTGCTCTTGCACGCATATAATCACACTCCTAATCTTTATATACTACACTCAAATATTTATTATGATATATTTTCTGTATAATCTGCATAGATACTTGAACTAACCGGAAATATCATTAATAATGCAAGCGATAGTGACATCAATTTATTTTTCATATTAGTATACCTCCTTATATCTATTTACTTTATTAAAATCTATATTTTTACTTTGTTGCAACAAGTATAAGAATTCTTATTTTTTCATACTTTCAGATATTATTTAGCCCGAATTTTCTGATTTTTGTATAGATTCTTTTCTTATCTCAAGGATAACATTTTTATAATTAAAAGTCAATAGTTTTATTGTGTTTTTTTTTATATAATAATACTATATAATTTAAAAAATTTTAAAAAGCACCTATATTGTGAAGTCATTTCATCTTTTAGGTGCTTTTTATTTGTATTTCCTTTATTTATTTTTGTATTTTAAAAGTAATTTTGTATATAAGTTATTCTCCTGATATGTCTATTCCAGATATATATACACTTGGACAACTATATTCATTGGTTATTTCTACATCATTTCCAACTTCTACTATATTGTTTAATAAGTGTTTTATACTAGATGACATTATTATTTGATCTACTGCCCTTGTTTCTACTCCATTTTCTACAAGGTTTCCGCTACACTGTAGTGAAAATTCTCCAGATACTGAATTAAGACCTGCATGAATTCCCTGAACAGAGTTTATTACCAATCCATTATTCATTTTCCTTAGCATATCCTCATAGCTTGTTTCTCCAGATACAATTTCTATCTTTCCAATTGAAGGAACAGATTTCGATTTGTAGCTTCTCTGTGAACCTGCATTTGAATCAACTCCATAATTTGATGCAGTTTCTATATTATATGCAAAGTTTTTTAGTACTCCATTTCTTATATAGTCAAATTCCTTCTTGCATATTCCTTCTCCATCAAAGTTAGTGATAGAATTTAAGCCTTCTATCTTATTTTTTTCTATTATAGTTATTTTGTCACAGCCAATTTTCGTATCCAAGTCTTCCTTTGAAAATGGTGACATCTTCTTTTGAACCCTATCTGCAGATAGTCCAAGTATAAGGTTTGATATTATGCTTACAAAGGAATTATTTTTTATTATTACATCGTATTTTCCACTTTTTACAGGTTTTGCGCCGAAACTTTTTTGTGCATTTTCAAGAGCCTTAATTGCAATATCTTCAAAATTAAATTCCTCTAGTCTGTTTTTTATCTTGAATTCACCACCCATTTTCATCTCTTCGCCATTTTTTAGAATAACCATACAATAAGCACTGTAATGTTCTTTTTCCTCATATTTTTCAAGGTTGTATGTGTTAGCTATATATTTTTTCGTAAATCCATAATTTAGATAGCCGTCTACTTGATGGACGTTGTCTGCATTTTTTCTACAAACTTCATTCATGATCTTTGACATTTTTATCATTTCAGATGATAGGGCTTCATTTTTTTCAATAGTATTTTCAAATCTATCTTCAATTTCTGGTTTGTATATAAATATTTCTTCTTTTTCATCACTTGCTTCAAGTATTTGCATTGCAGATTCTAATAGATAGTCTATAGAATCTTCACTTATATTCTCACTATATGCATAACCTTCTTTATTTCCCTTAATCCCTCTAAATGATATTCCACCACTTTCAGATACTTCATATTTCTTCAATTCATCATTATATGTTATTACTGAGGATTCAGTGAAGCTGTTTATGAATATCTCGCAGTGATCAAACATATTACTTGCTTTTTTGAATATCTTATCTCTTAATTCTGAATAATACATAGCCTACTCCCTTCCACCTACTGTTAATCCTGATACCCTAACCTGTGGTTGTCCGACACCTGCAGGTATTGAACCTGAACTTGCTCCACACATACCTTCTGCAAGTTTTAGTTCATTGCTTACCATATCTATTTTTTGCAATACCTCCAATCCTGTTCCAACCAAGGTTGCCCCTTTGACTGGATGAGATATCTTACCATTTTTCACTAGATAACCTTCCATTACCATAAAGTTAAAAGCTCCTGATACGACATCTACACTTCCGCCTCCAAGTTTTGCTGCGTATAGACCATAGTCTATACTAGATATCATATCTTCAAACTTGCTTTCTCCCCTATCTATATATGTGTTATTCATTCTTGACGTAGGTGCATATTTATAAGACTCCCTTCTACATGAACCTGTAGACTTCATCCCCATTCTCTTTCCGTTTAGTCTATCTACAAGATAGGATTTTAGTACACCATTTTCTATTAGAACATTTCTTTGTGTTGGAGTTCCTTCATCATCGAAATTAAGACTTCCCCACATATTCTTCATAGTTCCATCATCTATTGCTGTAACAACATCTGAAGCTATTTTTTGACCAAGTTTGCCCGCATATACAGATGAACCCTTTGATACGAACTCTGCCTCTAGACCATGACCACAGGCTTCGTGAAATAACACTCCTCCAAATGCATTGTCCATAACAACAGGCATATTTCCCTGTGGTGCATATGGTGACTTCGCCATAGTTACAGCAATTCTTGCCGCATCCTTTGCTTCAGCTTCTATATCTAAGTCTTCTACAAATTCAAATCCCATACTAGCTCCCGGTCCTTTTGAACCTGTTTGTATCTCTCCATTGTAATTTGCTATTGCAGAAAAGTTCATCCTTGTCCTTACCCTTCTATCGTTTACCAAAAGTCCTTCACTGTTTGCTATTATTACCTTCTGATCTGAGTCTAGGTATACTGTATTTGCTTGGACAATACTTTCATCATAGTCCTTTATTATTTTATAGGAATCTTTTAATACTTGAATTTTTCTCTTTAGATCAACATCACCTGGAAAATGTTTTATAGGCATATTGTTTACAACTATCTCTTTTTTATTGAAGTTTAATACCTTATTTAGCTTAGACTTAGACATTGAATTAGCAGCCTGAATTGCAACGTTTATTAGATTTTTTTCTTCAACGTCATTTGTATAGGCATATACCATATTAAAGTCTTTTATTATTCTTATTCCTATACCGAAATCATTTCCCAACAAGGTATTTTCTAATCTACCATCTAAGAAACTTATACTAGTATTTCTTCTATCCTCTACAAATACTTCTGCAAAATCTGCTCCATTTGACATGGCTGCATTTATTACCCTCTCCAAAGTTAATTCAGATATCATACTATCCCTCCTTTTTAGTTATTATTGATATTATTTAATCTTATTAAACCCCATCTAGCTTTATTTATTCTTATTGCCATAGTTATACTTTTTACTGACATATATCTTACATGGTAGTTATATACTTACCTCGTTTTTTTATTATCACAGTTATATTTTCTACCGACATATCTTACATAATAGCTATATACTTATTCAGTTTTATTTATTTTTTTCATGGTTTTATCTTATTTTTTTGATTTCTTCAACTTCTTAACTGCAAAATCAAATATCATCTTTATTTCATTAATTTTAAGTATATACACCAAAGATAAATATACTAACAAACCTACAGATGAAGATATAATCAATCCAATTAAATCTCCAAGTGTTTTATCGCTTACGACGACCGATGTTATATTGAATAAAAACACGACTACTGCTGCCATTATACCTGATGATACAAAGGTTTTTGCAATTGTTACAAATACATTTCTAACTCCATAATCTCCAACCTTATCCTTCAACTTGACTAATAGTATAATCATACTAAGTATGTATGATATGGATGTAGCCAATGCTAATCCTCCGTTTTTTAACGGATGAATAAGAATAAGGCTAAGTGCTATATTTAACAATACTGCAAATGTAGAGTTTATCATAGGTGTTTTTGTATCTCCTATAGAATAATATATCTTCGTAATTACCGTTCTGCCAGCAAGACCTATCATACCAACAGAATAAAATATCAATGCCCACGATGTTAATCTTACTGCATTTATATCAAAAGCTCCTCTCATAAATAGTACTCTTATAATCGGTCTTGCAAGGACTATACACACAAGAGCTATAGGCACTATTAGTATAAACACAATATTAATAGATTTTTTTATTAAGTCGTTAAATTCGCTTTTATCTTCTCTATTTGATAGATTAGACAGTTGAGGATATATTACTATACTTATAGTGGTTATAAACAAACCTATGAAAAATCCCATCAATTTATTGGAATAATTAAGTGATGACATACTCCCTACTGCAAGGGTTGACGCAAGAGTTCTATCAACAACAGTATTTATCTGTGTTACCGATACAGAAATTAAAACAGGTAAAACAAGTATACACATTTCTTTGATATACTTATCTTTTAAATTTATCGAAAATTTAAGCCTATATCCAAACCCCTTAGATTTTGGTATCTGAATCAAATACTGAGATAAAAGACCTAGACTGGCACCTATTGGAAGTATGTATATATTTTTTGTATAAGCACTTGCAAACATAGATGCAATTACAATGATATTATATGGTATACCAGTTATCCCAGGTATGAAAAATTCTCCATTTGACTGTAGATATGAACTCATTATACTACTTAAACCTGAAAATATATATCCCAAAAGCATTATTCTGGCAAATAAAACAGTCTCCTTTAATGCCTCACCTTTAAATCCTATGGCAAAAATATTCACCAAATAATTCATGAATATAAATGCTACAATCGATATTATAATTCCTACTATTAAGGTTATACTTACAATATTATTTGTAAATTCTATTGCACCTTCTTCTCCTCTTTCTTCCTTCGCCTTGTAATAAAGAGGTATGAAGGTTGTAGCAATTGCTGTTGCAATTATAGAAAACAAAACCTTGGGTATGTCATATGCAGTAAAATATGCATCACTGTGTACACTAGCTCCATAACAATATCCCATTACAAGTTCTCTAAAAAAACCTATAAACTTAGACAGCAGGGTAAGAGTCATTAACAAAAATACGTTTTTTACCATTTTATTACTTTTCATTATAACTTTCCTTTCTCTTACCAAAAACCTTAGATTTCATCATCTCAAGATCCTTAGCTGCAACCTTAGTCCAGTCGTATTCCTCTCGTACTCTAGATATTAATTCTTCTCTATTCCAACCTTTTTTTATGAAATCAAGTATCTTTTCAGCATATCTATCTTCAAAGTTATCACCTTCAGATACGACATATTTTTCATTTCCTAGTACCTCAGGAATCCCACCTGCATCTGATCCAATCGCAAGCACTCCTAAGGAATTTGCCTCGACTATTACACTTCCAAATCCCTCTCTTCTACTTGGAAGCACCATTATATCCATGATATTCATATATTCATTAACATCTGATATATCAACATTTCCAGTAAAAACACAATCTAAGGAATGATTTTTTGCATCATTCTCAATCATTGTCCTCATATCACCATCGCCTACAAAAAGATATTTAGGATTTAGATTTGATATTTTTTTCCCTATATCTATAGATTTTGTGCTTCCATCCATATCTAGGTCATCGCTGTCGATACTTTTTCTGTTTGTGTTCATTTTTTCATTTAACCTTGAATATATTTCGACAAGGCTATCACTTCTTTTAACTTCTGTTAGACTTCCCACATAACCTATTACTATTTGATTTTCTTCAATTCCAAGTTTTTTTCTTATAGCAGATTTTTTTTCTTCTCCTATATCGTAAAACTTATCAAAATTTACACAGTTCTTTGTCAAACACCAATTATCTCCATTCCATCCTAAACCATTTGCACTCTTTCTTAAATTATCACTGACGAATAAATTCATTTCAGCATTATTCAATACATCTAGGATTTTTTTCCTTACATTTGAATTTCTATATGGATTTGTGTGTATATCACTTCCATAGTATTGTACAAAATAAGGTTTTTTAAATCTATTCCAAATATGATATGCAAGTCTTCCATGAGGATATCCCCATTGGGCAACTACAAAATCACATTCTTCAATCTCTTTGATATGTGCATTGATAAATGGCTCATATTTTTTGTAATCATCGTCATTTTTTTCGATGAACCTGTTATACAGATCAACTTTTAAGTATTCTTTTCTGTACGTCAACCCATCTTTTTCAAATTCAGGTCCATTATTTACAAATATTTTTTTCTTCTTTATTTTTTTTAGAAGCTTAACGATTCCAACATCGTAAAATTGAACCGAATATATGTTTAATACGTCATCTTCTTTTATTAATTTTTTTAGAGCCATTATTTTTTCATGGTTCGCTGTAAATAGACCCTTTATGTTGTTTTCATTCATGTTTACCAAATATAGTATATTCATAAAGCCGTCCTTTCTATCCATTATATTTTATTACAGTTTCATCTTTAAAAACTCAACTATTTTTTCACTGGCATCTCCATTACCATAGGGATTAATCGACTCTGCCATACGATTATATTCTATGGAAGAATTTAATAACTTTTCAGTTTCTCTTACTATGTTTTCAGTATCAGTACCTACAAGCTTCAATGTATTCGCCTTTACGCCCTCTCCTCTTTCAGTGTCATTTCTTAGAACCAAAACAGGTATATCCAGTGCGGGCGCTTCTTCTTGTATTCCACCGCTATCTGTTAAAACCAAAAATGCCTTTGATATTAGATTATGAAATCTAACAACATCTAATGGTTCTATTAATCTTATTCTATCCATATCATCAAAATATTTCTTTGCATACTCTCTTATTACTGGATTTTTGTGTACTGGATATATGACTTTTACATCCTTGTTATTCTCTACTATTCTCTTCATCGCCTTAAATATATTTTCCATTGGTCGACCAAGATTTTCTCTTCTATGCGCAGTTAAGAGTATAAGTTTTGAATCTGACACCCATTCAGTATACTCATCCTTATAATTTTTATCTATGGTATATGATAAGGTATCTATGGCAGTATTTCCTGTAACGATTATTGTAGCTTCATCCTTACCTTCATTTAATAGATTTGCCTTTGCCTCAATAGTTGGTGCAAAGTGATAATCAGCTACAATTCCAACCATCTGTCTGTTTACCTCTTCTGGATATGGTGAGAATTTTTTATATGTCCTCAGTCCAGCTTCAACATGACCGACTTTTATTCTATTATAAAATGCAGCAAGAGAAGTTACAAAGGTAGTGGTAGTATCTCCATGAACCAATACTACATCTGGCTGCTCTTGCCTAAGAATAGAATCTATTTTATTTAAAATGCTACTTGTTATATAACTTAAAGATTGATTTTGTTTCATAATATCTAAATCATATTTTGGATTTATATCAAATACATCCAAAACTTGATCCAACATCTCCCTATGTTGTGCTGTTATACATACAACTGTCTCAAAATCCTTAACCTTCTCAAGTTGTTTAACTAATGGAGCCATTTTTATAGCTTCTGGCCTAGTTCCAAAAACAACCATCACTTTCTTCATAACTTCCTCCTTAAATTCACACCAAACTAAATAAAAAATTAACCTTCCTTTATAGCCTATATGTAGGTGTACATTTTACAGTATTTTTTGTATCTAGTATTATTTTTGTTTTTATACTGCTTTCTACTTTTTGTAGGTGGCTATGCGTGCATAGCCTTCCTTTATAGCTTGTATGTAGGTGTACATTTTACAGTATTTTTTGTATCTAGTATTATTTTTGTTTTTA